>Ga0209389_1005698_pt1 | contig 10665 bp, 4 predicted proteins | sample CowpearedBW_FD_187526 | JGI IMG/M metagenome (GOLD analysis project Ga0209389, IMG submission 187526) | Root nodule microbial communities of legume samples collected from California, USA - Cow pea red BW (SPAdes) (version 2) | ecosystem: Host-associated > Plants > Roots > Nodule | place: USA... | reverse complement strand
TGTCAGGGTCCAAGTTATGAGGCTTGGATGTTTTTACTACAGGCGAGGAGTCTGTAGGACAGGACTATGAGCGGGATAGGCTCATAGGGTTGGACCACGAATGAGTTAGTTTCGTGGGAGCACAGGGAAGTCCCAAGACTTAGTTCATGCATACAACCCATGAAGGACTATGAGGTCATGGTTGGGTGATTTGGAAAGAATGAGAATTGTTAATTATGATATTTGGGGTTGGGAAATATATTTATATTCATGTTTGGTTTATATATTTTGTGCATAGCTCACCCTTTCTCTGTGTGTTTGGTGATGATCGAATAACTTGTTATTTGGGAGCAGATGATGTGACAGGTGGACTAGGAGATGCTTAGACTCGGAGCGAGGGCTAGCCGGGGATATTTTGTACATATATATATATGTCTATTATTTAGCTTTGAAAAATATTATGTAAACCTGGCAGGAGCCATTGACTTTTATTTCGGTTTATGAATTATGGACTCCTGGTGTTATGGCTATATTTATAAAAGTTTTAAATTTCCCGTGTTTTGGGAAATAGTTATATTAAATGCGGCATTTATTTTAATTCGAATTTTATTTCGTTAATATCAGTAATATTCCTTAGGGATGTTATAGATCGTGTGATATCTTTATCTACGATTTGAAATGGGTTACCGTGAATTGGACATATGAATAGTTGACCAATGTAATTAAATGTTGAATTGTTCTGATTGTGCTTGGGTTGGAATTGCATGTAATGGGAATTCACAAAGAAGGAAAAATGGTTGGGTTATGGGTGCGGGGAAAATCTGGAAAAAAATGTATAGATGGTAAGCACCGCCTGGCGGCACAGTGCTGGCCGCCAGGCGCCAGCGTAGTGGCAGTGCTGCTAAATGTTGTGATGCTATGCGCTGAGGTTGGATTTTGTTTCCATTTGAGTTGGGATCAATAGAGGGGATTTTTGGTGATTTTTGTGGAAATCTGATGTTGGATTTTTGTGTATGAACTAGAGTGGTGGGAACTACCTTAGAAGATAACGCTATTAGATATTAGAGGTTTTTCCTGTATTATGGCGCAGTCAGGATTTTGGGTTCTGGATAAGTTGAGAGCAAGGGGGTTTAGGGAGTTGACCAACTATTGTGAATAAGAGTAACACTATGTGAATGCTAGAGGGGGAGGGAATCACAGAAGAAGTGATGGGATTTACTTAGCATTGGTGCTTGATTGTGCGAAGAGGACACTATACCAGTGTAATAGGCTTGGCAACAACTTAAGGGTAAGGAATCCAAGAGGTAAGAATAGGTTAAGAAGGAAGGAGTTTAGTGTTATACTTGTATGTGTACTGTTATCAAGCTAGGGAGTGAAGACTGAAGCACACTGTTGTTAGTAACCATCTAAGTTGGATGATACAGGGGAATTAATTCAATGGAAATGAGGTAAGAAATTGTGTTGGACTTGAACAGAAAACCAGAATGCGAGTACTGTCATGGCGCCTGGCGGTGGTATGCAAACCGCCAAGCGGTAGCGGGATTACAACGAGGTCTCAAGGCTTGGTGCGCCTGGCGGCGAGGGCAGTTCCGCTAGGCGGTACCTACAGCGAGATGAATCTTTGAGGCGTTGTGCGCCTGGCGGTACGCGACACCCGCCAGGCGGTCTGGGAGCTGGCAGCGCTTGGCGGCACGTGTCCCCCGCTAGGCGATTCGTATTGCTGCAGCTTGGAATTCTGGTTTCGTATTTGTGATCTACAAGGCGTCTAGTGGTGCTTTAAAGGTGGGATTGCTGGTGTTCCTTAAGTTGTGGCTCGGAACGTATCCTTTGAGTTGTGGCTCGGGATAGGGGTTAAACATGTGGTATTCCTTGAGTTGTGGCTCAGAATAGCATCTCTTGAGTTGTGGCTCGGGATGGCGGATGAACACGAGGAACCCTTGAGTTGTGGCTCGGGTTAGTGAGTGTTGCCGGTTTGAGTGTGCTGGTTGTGACCAGTACAGATGGGTCCAAATAGATTGCCCTCCTCAGTGGTTGGCTGACGAGTTTGGTAGTCTTGGGACGTTGCGAATTATGTTCGCATTTTGGAACTCCACCTGGCGTTACGTTGTGCGATCCGTAGCATGTTTTCCCGCACGTGCTCTATCGGTTGTGGCCGATAGGTGTGGCAGCAAGTCATCTTGAAGTATTCACTAGACGATGTAGAACACGAATAGTCTGATTGGGATCAGGTGGTATGAATAAAAAGGGGGAACAATGTGGGATGTTTAGGTTATTCTTAGTGGTATGTGTATATGTATATGTATCTGTATAATTATGTATGTTTTATCTGTTAAGCTCACCCTATCTGCGTGTGTTTGGCGATGATCGTGTACGCGGTACACGGGAGCAGATGTTGTTGATGCAGGTGGCTCAGGTGATACTTAGCAGCGGAGAGGGGATAGACTAGGGAAAGACTAGTGTTTATTTTCAGTTAATTTTGAAATATGATGTAAACCCTTACGGGATTTTTATGAAATATGAGTTTAGTGATTTTGGACTTGAACTCTTGATGATTAATTAATAAATTTTGAATTTTCCCGCGTTTTGGGAAAACGAGGTATTTTTAATTGCCGCGTATTTAAATTATTTCTTTTATTTATTTATAAACTCGTAATATCCTGACGGGATGTTACAACTTGGGTCAGCCCCACAACCTAGACGGCCCGACCCAGCTCGACAACTCTGCCAGGTCAGGCACGGTCGACGACCAAGATGGGCTTGACGATCCAGGCAGGACGACCCGACATGACCAAGTAGGTCAGCTCGACGAGAAGACCTAGACCCATGCCCATAATGGAGACGGCTCGACCTTGTTAATGTTTGAGGCAGGTCGGGCTAACGGCGGAGACGACCCAGTACAACGTCAAAAAGTTTAATAATATATTTTAAAAAATAATACATTTTTCATGTTGAAAAAGAAAGTCCATATGTTAGCCCTATCCCACAACACTTTTGTAGGGTTTTTGGCCCTGTGAGTTTCTATAATGTGACTTTTTGACCCTTGGATTTTTTTTGGCTCTAGCCCACGTAAGCCAAGGGCCAAGCCCTATGCACTAGGCCAAATTCGCAACCCTTACAAATCACTTAATCCGAACAATTCATTCCGAATTTGCCTTTCGGATACAACCCTTACCTTTGGAACACATAAGCCGAAACTCATTTCCCGGATATGGAGTATTAAACCAGATTACATAATCCAAAAAACATATTTATAACTTTGAGATTCTTAATTCCGAAAACATTAAAAAAAATCTTAAGAAAAACTTACGCACCAACGATGCACTCACATCACAAAACTAAAATAAACACCATACCTAAATGGATGAACGGTGAACCACTTTGCAGCTTTGACTGAATAACCTGAATGCTTCGAATGCATAAACAAAGACAATTTTTTTTGATAAAAGAATAAACAAAGCAGAGGATAAGAGCTGAGAGCTGACGGTAGGGATGACAACAGGGCAGGACAGGGACGGGTTTCGCTATCTCATACCTATCCCCATAGAAAAAAATCATTCCCATCCTCATATCCAAACCTAACGGGTATCAAACTTTTGTCCCATTCCTACCCACCGGGTAATAGGTATAATCTTGTACTCATACCCGTACTCGTTTTCTTACTACTTCAATATAAATTTTAATTAATTTTTATAAAATAATAAAAAATTACGGTAAAGGAAACATAATATTATCAAATATTCAATATTAGGAGAATGGTTGTTTCTTCAATATCAAATGCTTTGAAATAAATTATAATTATTTACATTTTATATTAGAATACCAAATAAAATTTCATGAGAACCAAAACATTTATTAAATTTGCAAACTGTAAAAATTAATGAAACATAGTTGTTAAAATTTAAAAATATTTTTAAAAAAATATAAAAAGAAAACAAATATTCAAATTAAAAAATATTTTAACTATTTGTTTACTTCAGTTTTTTAAATTCTAATGAATCTATTTTTTATACACTAATAAAAATTATAATACATCATTTGATCAAAATGACAAATATTAAACATAATGATAAAATTTTGACATAGATCTTGTATCTTTTGAACTCCAATATATTTTGGATGGTGATAAAAAAATATTCATGGCAATTACATTAATTTTTTATATTGCAGTAAGTGAAAGTTATTTATACAATTTTAGTGAAAAAATTACAGTATGATTGATAATGAGTTAGAAAATAAAAAATAATTAGATAAAATATATATATCGAAATAGTATTCTACATTATGATAATAAACAACAAATAAAAATATTAAAAAATTAGCAAATGTGTGTCTTAGAAACAATTTGAGAGACTATTGAAAGAAATCGCACAAAGGAAAACAAATGTATAATTAAGGGTGTGATAAGATGAAAAATACCTTAGAGATCTAAGAAAACTTTTCAAATATCAACATATATACTCAATGGTTGAGAAACAACAAAAATTGTTTTAGCGAAACAAAAGAGTTCTTCAAATGAAACAAAAATTAATAATAATAAGTAAATAATTGTTTTTTATATTACCTAGTAAATGAAAGGTTTATGCTATTAAACACTTAAATTGAGAGTATCAAACATTCTCATGTGAAAGGAAAATATACAATAAATAAAAATATTAAAAAAATAATATAAATATTCAAATGTGAGACATAATTTTTTTTTAATTGACATATATCATTTTAATATAATTACTTAAAGGTTATGATAAAACAAAAAATATATTAGAGATGTGAATGAGTTTCATGACAAACCAAATAATTAGAAGAAATAAAAAATAAAAAGTATATATATACGGTTACTTAATTAATTGTGAATATTTTAATAATTTAAACGAGGATGGAGATATGGCAGGGACGAGTATTATGGTGGGGATATGTACATCCTCATACTCATCCCCATAACCAATTGAAAAAGTCGCAGATTCTCCATACCTAAATCCATATACAGTCAATGTGGGGATTCCCGTCAAAATGGGGACATATTCGTGCAATACCCACATGGAAGAGTTTATTTGTGATCTCTAGTTAACGTTGAACAAACACAAGAGAGAAAAAAAACAATTACCATTGTCATTATTAACTACAAGAATGGAATGAGAATTTTAAAAAGTTAAGAAAGTGCAAGAGAAAAAGATGGGGTGCAGGGGTAGGAGCCTAATTTATTTAGTTAATCATAATAATTGGATTATTTATTGAGTATATTTTTATTATAAATTAAAATATAAAGAATTTTGTATATTTAAATTTTATTATTTTGGTAGATTTGTAAATATTTTATTATAATTAATGTTCATTGAATAAATTTAAATTATAATTAAAATAATGTAAAATGTTAACCTTTTGTTATTAGATAAATAATTGTAAAAAAATTGATGGTATTATGAATGATTAATAATTGAATGATGTATGAATCTTTAGTCAATAAATGCAAGTAATGAATGAATAAATTCTAAAGTAGTTAATAGACATGAATGATTTGTTTCTTTTAAATGATATTTTTTACCAAGAGGAAAGTGTTTTCAAAAGATAATGGAGATACAACACAAATGCTTGAGTTTAGAGGGATTGATCCACTAAAGGGATTGATCATAGGTGTCATGTAGAGAGTTGGTGCTCTGTGTTGCTTACGAGAAGCTCATCATCGTCGTCGTGCCCTCTCTCGCTCAAGCCTCCACGCTCGTCACAACAATCTTCTCATGTCGCAGCTCGCGTCATCCCAGCAGGTGCTGTCGTTGAAGAAGATCAAGTCGTAGCTCGTCGTCGCCCACTCGTGGAATAAAAAGCGTGTCAGGGAACGAGGGAAAAGTCGAAGGTGAGGGTGAAAACAGAAGGGAGAAAAGTGAAATATGATTTTGCCCCCTCTACATTAACCTTTTTTTTTACCTCAGGAGTTTTGTGTGGGCTAGCCGATGGAAACAATTTATTTTGTTATGCGTAGGCCATCCGACACCAACGATTTGGTTCTTTTGCGTCGGCCAAACCGACGAAAATCTTTAATTAATAGTTTCTTCCTTCGCGTGAATAGATAACTTTTGTTTCTAACTAATTATTTATATTAGTGTTGGTGTTGCGTGGGTTTGGCCGATATTATTTGCGTCCTACACCCATCTGACGTCATAACTAGGAAGCTAATAACGCACATTCTTGTAGTGCTTGTTTAATTCTAGCATTTATAGAGCTCTATTGTTTTATGAAGGAAAAAAAAGTATTGTATTATAAGTATATAATTAGAGTTGTCGTTTACTTAAATTTGAAGTTTCACTTAGAGAAAGTATATTTATTACACGTATGGTTAAAATAAATTTTGTTACTATATTTAGATTTTTTATTTGTTTTTAGTATTTATATTTATTTTTAACTCAAATAACTCTCAAATCTTTTAAAAAGATTTAATGGGATTTATTTTGCATTAATACCATTTGAAAAAGCTACGTATCAAAATCTAAGGCTACCTCGTATCAAAATATGGGTGATCTTCTATCTTGGGACCCCTTTGATTTTGATACTAGCACTTTACAAGTAGAAGATGACCTAATTTATGACACTAGTACCTTACATGCAATAGACCTTGATTTTAACATGTGGTACTTCCCGAATGCGTTAACACCAATTTAATGGAAGGGACCACATTGAGTCTTGTTTTTCACAAAAAATACACTCGGGTGATTTTTTTTTTAATAGAGACTCAATTGAGGAAAAAATCTAGAGACCAAAATAAATCAAAAGTCTAAGTATAAAGACTAAATTACCAATTAAGCCTTAAATATATTGTAAGATCAAACTCTAGATTTAATTATGAACATAAGATTTTTCTTTAGTTTTGTGACTTTTCATAAAATAACAAAGGGTTGTAGAAAATTTAAGTAAGATGTGCATGAGTTGGAAAAACAAAATGATAAAAGCAGGTTATCTACCAATGTTTTTTTATGTGAAAATAATTAATAGTTTTAGCTAGATTTTAGATTTTAATTGTGTCAATTTCAATTTTAGTTTACTTAAAGGAGCATACTATTATTAGGCAAATGTACATTGATGATCACTTTATTTATCTTTTTCTTGACAAATAGACTATATTGCATGTATTGCAATAATTTAACCTAAATATACTATGTTATGTTCAACTTTTAGATTAAGCTATTATATTCTTAAGAATATTCATCAAATACTTTAACAAATGAGGTTGAGATGGCCGAGTTGGTCTAAGGCGCCAGATTAAGGTTCTGGTCCGAAAGGGCGTGGGTTCAAATCCCACTCTCAACAATTTTCTTTTTTAAGAAAATTCATTTGGAATTCATTTTTTATCGTCTTTCAATCTTGTGGTAATGTGGAACAATTTTCTTTTTTAAGAAAATTCATTTGGAATTCATTTTTTATCGTCTTTCAATCTTGTGGTAATGTGGTAAAGACAAATACTTTATAAAGAGGTTGAGATGGCCGAGTTGGTCTAAGGCGCCAGATTAAGGTTCTGGTCCGAAAGGGTGTGGGTTCAAATCCCACCTTCATGTCATTTTTTCATCGTCTTACAATCTTGTGGTATTATGGTGAAGTCATTTTTTCATGTCATTTTTTCATCGTCTTACAATCTTGTGGTATTATGGTGAAGGTCTAAGGCGCCAGATTCAGGTTCTGGTCCGAAAGGGCGTGGGTTCAAATCCCACTCTCAACAAACACTTCTTTCTTATATAACAAACACTTCTTTCTTATATATATATATTCGACTGAAATTTTGACATGTGATGTGTTGTTAACTTGGTTAAGTTTATGCATATATTGTGATAATATAAGATTGGTAGAAAATTTGATTAAGATGTGCATGAGTTGCAAAAACAAAATGATAAAGCAGCTTAATACCAATGTTTTTTTATGTGAAAATAATTAATAGTTGCTTATCTACCAATGCTTTTTATGTGAAAATAATTAATAGTTTTAGCTAGAATTATTTTAAACCAAATTGTGTAGTTAGATTTTAGATTTTAATTGTATCAATTTCAATTTTAGTTTACTTAGAGGAGCATACTATTATTAGGCAAATGTACATTGATGACTACTTTATTTATCTTTTTGTTTTACAAATAGACTATATTGCATGTATTACAATAATTTAACTTAACTTCTTAAGAATAGTTATCAAATATTTTAATAAATGAGGTTGAGATGGATGAGTTGGTTTAAGGGCGTGTATTCTATGAAACTCACGAAAACTCAATGTTAGGTTCACACTCATGGCCTTCCTTTAAAGTATGGCAACTGAAAGTGATTTTTTCAATAGCATATAGAATTGGTAAACCTTTCTCTTTAGATGATTATATCAAGAATAAGTCTTGAGGTTTCTTTGCATGTGTCTTGGTCGATGTTGATTTTTTATCTAATTTACCTAACCAAATTTTGATGAAAGGCCAAGATTTGCATTTATTATTAATATGGAGTATGATAAATTGTCACTATTTTGCTCAAATTGTAAAATAATTGGTCATGATCTATCATATTGTAGATGGTTACAACATGGTGCTACTATTATTTCTAGCAAGGAGAAAACAATTGCCACAAAAATACAACAATATTATCGTTTTAAGATGGTTGGTGCACAAGATGAGACTAAGGGCTCTTTAGCTCAATCGATAGAGCCTTTGGTGGAGCTTATAGTGAAGCCTTTTATTGTGCAACCTATGGTGGTATAGTCTGAGCCAATGGTGGTTAATCATGATAAATTTGTGTTGTGAATGGATCTTCTCTTGTTAAAAATTTTGATGGTGGTGTGCTAATGGAACCTGATTCCTTGGCTGGTATGCCTTCTTTGGAGGATGTCACTCCCATTGTCAATAGTTTGTAGGCTTTACAACAATTAGATTCAAATTCATAGTAGTTCAGCGACAATTCTAAATGGGCTAATTGAAAATAGGGAAGATTCTAATATTGAAGAGGATTATGAGCCAATTTAAACTACAAGGAAACCTAGTAGGGGTAGGCCAAAGAAAGTTAATATTAAACCCTTCAAAGCACAAACTTCTAAAAATTAAAGGTATTTTTTTTGGAAGTGAGATGATTGACTAATGATAAATTTTTTAATATGCTGATAATTTTTTCTTTTTCCTGGTATATGGAGTTTAAAGTATGGAATGATTTTCATTAAGGAAATCATGAGTTTTTTTCATAATAGGTTTTTTTTTCAATGTTTGTGATGTAATTTTATCATGTGTTTGGTGTGGTCTTCCTATGTTTATCTTTCCTTTTTCTTTTTTCTTTTTTATTTTTTAATAAAAAATTTATGTAATGGCAGTTATTATAATGTTGGCAATATATTAAATCGTACAAGTAATATAGTGGATACGTCCAAATATCATTTCCCACAGAGACTCACATTGTTCAAAAAATTATGTTTATTCACTAATTAAGGTGAAAATAAGTTTTGTATTATAATGCAATGTATTGAATGTTTAGCAAAATTCTAAAATATAGAAAGTAGTGAAATTGATAGAAGTACTTATATGACGAAGACTTCACTAGGGTTAAATTTCATGCATCAAATCAATATGAAAAACACGAAACAATATACCTCTAATTCTGACTCTAGCATTCACACCACTATGTAATAAGTCCTAATGCATTAGCAACAAGCCTAAACTTATTACTAAGAACCTTAATGTCTTAGACTTTTTCTTATTAAAAGTTCGCATTAAACTTTAAATTCAGATGTTAGGAATGACCAATGATGTACTCTATATCTAGATGCGCAATCAATTAATTGTTCTATTCTAATTCAGGTTCTAACATCGTGTCTAATGATAAGATACCCACAAGTATACAATCAATCAATTCATGCAGTTAAGAACGAGAATAAAATACAAGAGTACATATGGAAAAGAAATATCTATTGAATAGTAGAAATTACAAAGATTGAAGATACATTACATTCAACCCCCCTAAACATGGGAGTTAGTTACTCCTATACATTTTGAACTCTAGGAAAAAGAATAATAATGAATCTCTCTAGCCTCCAAAATGTGTCTCCACCTCAAAAGATCAAATTCCTTCTCTCTCCCATAGGGGGAGGTTGCCTATTCCCCCAAAAGGAGGGTTAATTTTTAATTGTGTGGAGCCTTCTATTTAAAGACTTGTAGAACTCGATTGTACATGAATTTTGTACTTAAATTTGTAATTGAAGTAACCAACTCTATTGATAATTGATTATGTTGACAACTTCTTAAATATATGATATTTCCACTTATCTGTTAAAATATCCAAATACTTAATTTTTCCAGTTTATTAAATAAAACCTTAATTATCTAATAAAAGATAAAATACTTATCTTTTATAAATTATTTAATAAACCCTTAATTATTTAAATAGATAATAATAAAAATACCAATAAAAAATAAAAAAAATAAACATAATAAAAATATGATAATGTCAATTATTAGTAGTGAAGGCTAACATCTTACCGAGAACCTCTTAATTCAAGATCTACTTTCGCACAAAAAAAAAATAGTAATTCCAAAGACAAATGAGAAGAAAAGGATAATTGGTGTACCAGATTTATTAATAAATGACGTGAACACAATACAAATACAAGAGTGATAAACCAATATATATTTTGGTAGAATATGGTTTATTCTCTTCCCTGATATATGGTTTTACAGTAATATAAATTTT
>Ga0209389_1005697_pt1 | contig 10665 bp, 4 predicted proteins | sample CowpearedBW_FD_187526 | JGI IMG/M metagenome (GOLD analysis project Ga0209389, IMG submission 187526) | Root nodule microbial communities of legume samples collected from California, USA - Cow pea red BW (SPAdes) (version 2) | ecosystem: Host-associated > Plants > Roots > Nodule | place: USA... | reverse complement strand
ATTTAAAGTTTTATTATTTTAAAATCAATTTAAATATTAAATAAAATTAAATGAAACAGAATAAATTTTTTGTTTTTTTTTCTTTTATTTAAAGTTTAGTATTATTTTAATTTTACTAATTTTATATTAATATTTATTTTTCAGTATATTAAATATAAATAAAATTATATATATAGATATTAATTTCTTTTATTTTTAAAATATATATTAAGAAATATGAAACATAAAAATGAAAAAATAATAAATAATAAACTAAAAAATAATTAAAAGTTAGAAAACATAAATTTTAAAAAGAATTAAAAATATTAAAAATAGAATTAATTTTTTGACTTCTAGAAGTCGACTTCCGGTAATGTTTATTGACTTCTGGAAGTCAACTCCCGGTGATACATTTTGATATCCAGAAGTCGACTTTTGGTGATACATTTTGACTTCCGGAAGTCGACTTCTGATGATACATTTTGACTTTCAAAAGTTAACTTCGGGTGATATATTTTGACTTCCGAAAGTCGATTTTTGGTGATATATTTTGACTTCCAAAAGTCATATATTTTGACTTTCAGAAATCGACATCCGAAAGTAATTTTGAGGGTGTGATGTCTGTGGATTTCCTTAAATGGTCAAAGGGTGTTTTGAGAATTTAAAGAAATTTTAGAGGTGTAGAAGAAATTTTGGAGGTGCAGGAAGAAAGACCCAAACCGCTTCTTCCTTTTCTCTTATTTTTCTTCTTCGAAAAAGATGAGTCAAACAAAAAAAGGGCCCAACTTTTTTTTTTCTTCTTTCCTTGTCTCTTTTATTTATTTCTTTTTTTTTTCTTCTTTTTATTTTATTCCTCTTGTTTTCTTCTTTTCTTTATATTTGTTTGTCCAAATATTTTTATGTCTTATTTTATTTTATTTTTTCTTTTATTTGTCCAAAATTTCTTAAAAGAATTTTCTAAATTTTTATTTTTTGTAAAAAATTTGAGATAGTTAATTTTAATTAAATGAAAAAGAATATATTGATTTTATATTATTATTATTATTGAAAAAAATATTTCAATTTCCTATTTTCAGAGTTACTTAAACACCTATTCTTTTATATTTATTTTTTTAAAACAATTTTTATTCTCCTGGATGGAATTGGATGTTAGCATTAGGTTGTAATGATAAAAGGTTTTTTCTTTTTTTGGGAGATATCTTTTTGGTAAATTTTTCACTTTGTGCAATTGTACCTATGAACTTAAATTGTGCTATCTTTTAGAGTATTTATTTATTTTTGTTGAGAGTTCTTAATCTCATAGGTAGAGATTAAGAAGTTTAACCAAGACTATTTTATGTATTTGTGGGAAATAGAAGTAGTTTATGTAGTTGTCTAACCAATAATTGTTTGTGTACTCATTTTGTAATCTTTGTTTGATTAATGTGACCTCTTCAATAGACTATTCAAGGGAAACCTAGAGTTAGCTCAAGTGTTTATGTGAAACGGTATAAAATTATTGTGTTGCTAGATTTGTATTGAACAAAAATGATTTAGGCTAGTCCTGTGTGAAAAAAGCCAAAGCCTTTATTCAATCCCTGTTCCAACAAGTGATATAAGAACCTTCCTCCAGGTTAAGTTCTTGACAAGAACGAGAGGTTTGATCCTGATAAAATTTATGGAAGGTGAAGGTCAAGCTATTAATCGTCCAACTATGTTCAACGACAAGAAGTATGATCTTCGGAAATTCAAGACGGTCGTGTGCCTTGAGTTTATCAATATAGATTTGCATTCCATAGAAATAGAAAACTAGAAGAAAGACTGAAAGGAGAAAAGAAACACTAACCAAATTGAAATAAATATTATTGTTTGTGCAAAAAGTGATGGATTGTTCAAATAAATGGAATAACCTTATTTATGTTTTTAGTTCGTGTGCCACTACTATTAAGATTTTTCAATTTGGAAATTAGGATACTTTTTATTTTGGTTCTATTTTGCAAGGAAGAAGACAAGTGTTTTCTTAATAAATGATTCTTAATCTAGTAATGAAATTTTTGACGAGTTTATCCATAGGTAAATAACAAACAATAAATACATAACTTTATTGATATATTTATTGCCATAAGCTTTATAACTTAAGCCATATTGATGAAGATATTTGTGCGTAAATCATATCTTGCAACGAATTTTATTTCGTCAATGCAAAATTGTCTATAAGACTATGTTTTGTTGTAGTGTTCAGATGTTACAATGGGTGAGATTTTGTTTTGTTGTTGTTTAGAACTAGTAGAGTGAACAAAGTCAACTTAAATGTTAATACTACTATTTTGTATTCTAATTTTGTCATATTTTGTCTTTTGTAGAAAGTATACTTGTTAATATCTTACTCACCAAATGTAATAATTGTTAATATCATTGTTAAGCCGATCAAGTTAGCTTAAAAGTGTTTCTAAAACATTAACCTCATCGTACACATTTTTCTTAAACCAAGCTAGGAATATCTTGTTATGCTTATTCAATGTGTTGTTTATTATGTTCAAATGTGTTTGTTACACTTATTTTCAAAAAAAAATTGTAATCTTTACATTACAAGTACCCTTACCTTCATATCTTACATCATATTGAGACTTAGGAATTCATACTAGTTTAGTTCTTAGCATGTCCTATGAACAAAAATAGATTAAACCAGATAGAGTAAATCACAATCGAGTATGCACTCAGATAATAGTACTAGATAGATTGAACCAAAAGTCTTCCAAATTTAACGCTATACCTAATTTGTACTTATTAATAAAATAATGTAATTGATACATACAAAAATGTATAATTTTTCCCTATAGTTTTTCTAATAAATTTTTCTTTTTTTAGAGTTTCAAATGACTAAACTATTTAGTTATTATTCCAAGAACTAAAATAAATAATTAGTCTTTATATTTTAAAATATTTCAAAACATTTACTTTTACGATCTAAATTACATAATATTTACTCGTGTCAACTACATTATTTTATATCACATAATTATAAAATGTAAAACTAAATAAAACAACGTACTTTATAGGGGTGGCAAAATGGGTCAACTTGACCCATTTTGACCCAACCCATTTTTGGCCTGTTAAAAATGGATCGGGACGAGACACCAACACATGTCAGAAAATACAACCTACACCATTCTGTGACGGGCTAACGGGCCAGCCCATCTGGCCCGTCCTTCTTTTTCGTAGCTTTAAAAAACATACACAATTACCCTTAGGCTTTCCCACTTTGAAAAATGTTTCACAAATTAACCAAATAGAAAGTGGTTTTTCCATTAGAACCATCAAACAACATTCAATGTTCAACAATTAACATTCAATCATTCTTCTCACTTCCAAGTAACCAAATCCTCTAAAATAAGTTGTAAAAGTAGCTTATTATGACCCAACAATTTGGCTATCACAAACAAAGGATCCCTCATAAACAGGGAAACAATACTTGCCAGATACAAAAAATAACATAATTCCTCACATACAAAGGATCTCATCCCCAAGATTTTCCTTTACAATTTTCTTGTAATATTCCTCCACTTCATGCCTATCTCCATCATTACCTCCAGAACCCAAAAAATTGTGATCAACACTACCTCCAACATCTCCTCTGCTTCCACCTATGTCATCACTATAACACTTTACCCCAAGCCCCTTTGAAAGATAAATTTCTTTACCACCACCAACCTTTTCTTGTTTCGGGTTTCTATCGTTGTATGGGTTATCTTCACTGTTGCAAAGTTAAAAAATGACGTCAAATCCCAACCAAGAATAAACCAAGAACGATTAGGGCAAAAAAGGGAAAATCCCAAAATTACGAACGAACTTGGCTCGTTGTTGTTAGTGGATCACTGTCAGCATTGTGGGTTTCGTCTTTGTCGAGGACCACTGTAGTGGTCGCGAGTCGTTTCTTCCTCTTAGGTTCACTCACTTCTTCTCTCGAGTTGTATAGCGAAAGATAGGTTGTGTTTGCTTGTGAGAGAAAGAAACCCATGATTCAATTTCACAATGATCAAATGGGTTACCCCTACTCTTTCAAGCATAATAATTATACGAGCCAGCTCGTTTCAAAATATTAAATGGGTTATGGGCCACTCCGCAGCCAACCCATTATGCAACCCAACGGGCTTACAAGCCAGACGGATCGGGTTGATACAGGCTAACAGGTTGAATATCCTGACCCGACTCACTCTTTTCCTAACGAGTTAACGGGTTGGCCTATTGGGCCTAGCCTATTTTGCCACCTTTAGTACTTTATTTGAAACAAAATACTACTTAAAAAACTCATTTTGTATCAATTTTGTTTTGAAAAATTTTTCATAGGAAATACTTACAAATTTTGCTATGAAAGAAAAATTGTAAGAAATTGCTGCCAATTTTTTTACAAAATATTTTGTATGAAACACTTTTCGCAAAAAAATTTGTAGGAAATACTTGCAAATTTTATAATTTTGTGGGAAATAATTATCCATGAAGGAATTACCTGCCAATCAAAATTCTTGAAAAAAATGGCATAAAAAGTCTTTTCTTGCAAATTGTTTTAACAAATTTGCAAGAAAAATCCCATGTAATTTGAAAATTTCTAGTAGTGAAACTAAACCATATATTTACTCCTACAAAACAAAATTAATATTAATTGTTCTTTTCAAAATTTTAATATCAACATGAAATGAACACCTTGGTGGAGACATTCATGTATTGTGCTCGATTGAAATTCATGAAATAAACATTTATTTTAATTTCAACAATATAATAGCACTAACCTAAATGACATATATTCACCAAAAGAGAATGAGGTAGTTCAATATGATCAAAGAGAAAGTTCTTAGGCAAAATGGGACAAGAAGATACAAAGACCATGTTGCCTAGAGTGAATATGAGCATAGTCCGAGCTAAAACCATATCACTCTTTTGTATGTTCTCGTACCATAAGTGCAACAAAGAAGATGAAAATAATATTATTTACAGAAATTAATTTTGGCTTAAATGCTAATTTGGTCCCTATTTTAATCTAATTTGTTCAATTTGATCTTCATTTTGTTTCAATGTTCAATAATGTTCCTATTTTCATAAATTTTGGACAATTAAATCCTTTTCCGTAACTATGTTTAAATCGTTAATGATTCATATGATGTGGTCTAATTGAACAGTTAACAATTTAAAAGTCATGACAAAAAAAGACCTAATTGACTAAGGTGTACTTGGCTAGAAGTACACAAATGTGTGCAGCTTGTGAGAAATTAGTTGGTTTAGAGATGAAAAGACTTATTAGTTCTCTTACATAACTCAGGCATACTTGCTTGCTTACCCGCTTACTCAAACAAGAACTCAAAGACATTAAAACATCGCACTGACTAGTTTTTTGGCACTAAGAGTTCTATTATAATATTGAGCCATTAATTTTTATGTTAGAGGGTCTAGATCTAATATAAACAAACAATAACCATATGAAATGATGTCATGCCCACCATAAATATTATCCTTTTACATAAGCTCAGGCATTTAACAATAAAAAAAAGCTTGAAAAATTTGCAAACATGTCATGTCACTAATACTTTTTTTATGTCAAATTTGTCTTCAACTAGACACATTTTTCGCTAATGCAATAGTATTTAAAGATCTCTTATTTTGTTTATATATTCTACGATAACAATTCTTTCTTGAGAAACATGATACATGAGAAGATGTTTTTATTTTATTTTATTTTATTTAGTATTGAAAAAGTGATAATTCAGATGGTAAAATTTTGATTGATATTAAAAAGGTTTTAACATTAAAAAAAAAAATCAAGTGTTAGGATATTGAGTTCTTTTTAAGTCATTTAACTATTTTCCAATACATGTATAGTAACCTGTACAATAATATTAATTATTCGTATTATATAATTGTGTCTACTAAAACGAATTTTCAAAATTAAAATAGTGAAAATCTTCAGATTTTGTATTTTACAATGTCACAAATTAGATTAAATATTTTGCTCTCTAATTTGCATTCAAAATAATGTTTAAATAATAAAAAATTATGAAAAAATATTGATCATTTAAAAATATAAAAGAAAATATATTCAAATATTGCAAACTACATTATGTTTTATTCAGGCAATACCAACCCCATTCTTGCATATGCACCACTACCTTTGTTTGGTATTTTTTTAGTTGGTAAAGAAGCAAAATGAAATCTCAGTATTAATCTCAATCATGTAAGAACCACATGAAGTCAACGTCCAATAACATGTTTGCTGCGACCTTTATGCTTATCAAATCTATTAAAATCGTATATATGTGAAAACCACTTGATTTCTTTGGAGATTTGTTCTTTCTTCTTGCTTAAAAAGAGTAGAATAATTATCTATATAAACTATTCTTGTTTAAAATGTAAAGACTTCAAGTAAGAGAATTCGAATCATTTTTCTAGATTAGAATCTTATATTTCTTATATTTATTGAGATATTCTCTTTATATATATTTATATATACCGTTGAAGTTAAAAATATGAAGTAATAGAAAATAAATCCGTGAGATTAAAGGCATGGAGTATTAGAGAGTTTTAAGTATGTTTTCGTCCCTCATATTTAAAATTGGAATTCGTTCTTATTTAAAACTTTGATACATTTTGATTCATAAACTTTGAAAATGAATGAATATAATCTTTTTAACCTAATTACGTTAATTTTTTTTAGGTGCCACATGCATTTCCCAACAAATATTAAATCGAAAATGTGTCAAACGGTGTAAACAACTTCAATATTAATATGAAACGCGCTCGACACATCAAAAAATGTTAATTTAATTGGGTTAAAAGGACTACATTTATTCATTTTAAAATTTAGGAACCAAAATGTAATGAAGTTTCAGACAGAGACAAATTCCAATTTTAGGTTAAAGTTCAGGGACTAAAAATATACTTAACCTAGTATTAGAAAATAAACTTCTTACTAAAAGCTTTTAGTAATAGAAAACAATCTCCTTAAACTAAAATCTTGGAGTGCTAGACAACACCATCCATTTATACTCTTATAAAACTTTACTATTCTAGTAACCAAATATATTTCTTGAATTAGTATAAATCTATAACACCCCATTTAATTAATAGCGTAATTAAAAGAAGCGTCACACTAGAATAATATCTTAGCGCAGTCCCGAAGTTTAAAAGTAACTCCACACAACCAACCAAAATGCGTAACGATGCCAAAAGAAACAGTTACAAAATATTCTACAGAAATCAACTTGAAATGTAAGGGACAGATGCTACATGGGTCGTGGCCTTAAAAGAAATATCATGGATCAGGATCTAGCCCACGTGGGCTACGCAGCGGAGTCACCATTTCCCTGTTCACCACGAGAACCTCTCGCTTCTGCTCACATCAATAATTTGATGATCATCGCAAAAGAGAAGAACCACACACAAGAGAATCAAACAAGCAAAGGGTGAGCTAGAGCTAAAACCATTTCATTAATGAAATCAGATACATATTCACAGTCCATTATACATATATCACACAAGCATGTTACGACCTTCCAAGCAATACACTAAGACTCGACTCGACTCATCCAGATACATATAACCTGGTCGGATTCAGTGGATGCTTGCACTTGTGGTGGATACCTCTGCTCACCCCTGAGTTGCTCACCCCCGAGCTATGTGTTACAAGTATTACAATGAATCAATTTTCCCTCACCACAAGGTTAGCCCTTAATGAATTTCAGGCCTCTTGCTACTCTCACCACAAGAGTCAGTTTGCTCTAGGTGAGACTAACTGACCCCTTAGAGTGTTAGGATGCAACCTTACCTTGAATCCTTACCTAGTTATACAGATGGGGCACCACCATGGACACCACTAACAAGGACCATGGAATTACGTCCCGCCCACTGAAGCACGACCCTGAGAATCTCACCTACAGATCCCAAGAAATTACGCACTGACTCGGACCAAATCATATTCATAAAACCAGGTAATATTTATCATGCATGTATATACATCATGTCAACCCTCATAGCCAATCCCCTTTCATGTTCCAGTTCAAATTCATACCAACTCGTCATACTCCACCCATGAGTATAGAGTGTCAACTCATCTCATTACCATGTCACATTCATAACCAACCAATCTCATATGCATCACATGCCAAGGATTTATCCAAGTTCACCATTCATAACTCATACACCCTTCCATTTCATGCATACTCATTCATTTCATATTTTGACATAACAATGCAACCAAACATGTGTTTAATACCCAAAACAAAGATTCAAACAGTACCCACACGTTCTCTCGCCCAACTCTCGCTTAGGCCAGAAGCCCTCGCTCAAGCGAGAGGGGTTCCCTCGCTTAAGTGATAGACCCTCGCTTAGGCGAGATCGCGATAGAGGTAAATGAAGTGTTTCTCGCGTACTGGCTTAGGCAAGTCCTCCCTCGCCTGCGCGAGCCCGCTCCTCGCCCAAAAGTGAGGTCCCTCGCTTGGGCTGCAACTGCAGCGACCCAACCTCGAACTCCCACGCGAGCTCGCGTAGGCGAGCGTCTCTCGTCTGAGCGAGATCGCACCTCGCTCAAAACTAAGACCCTCTGCTTGAGCGAGAGCTCGAGCGTGAGCTGGGGTTGGTTCTCTGCAAGTCTTGCCTAAGCGAGATCAAGTCACTTGGGTGAGAACAACAGACCACGCCACTGTTCAACCTGCATCAGTTATAATTTCACACCCAGAAATATTTCCAGCCATCTCATACGTTCACAATAACATGCCATTTCAATCAAACACCATACAAACACACAACCACAGAAAACGCATCACGCAACCAAAGGGTTCTAGCTTCCCTTACCTGGAAAGAAGCTAGTAAGATATTCTCGATGCGCCCTCGACACAGAACGTAAGAGCGCAACAACTCAAGGAATGAAATAAGTGGCTGGAAGGAAACCAAGAAATAGAGCAGAATGAGTTATCGAAATGAAGCTCAAGGGAACTCCACAATAGAGTTAGAGGGAAGCTACTACGAGTTCAGGAATAACTTACATGGAGTGGAAAAAGTTGAAGTTCGCTTGGAGAGGGTGACGGCTAACTCTAGCGGAGCTCTGAAACAAAAGGGACAGTGTTTAGGTTCAGATTGTGAAAGTGAGGTTGAAAGGGAACCCTAGCAGCTTTAGGGCCTTAGCACCCTATGGGCCACCCTTTAGGCCCAACATATTAAGGTCAGCCCTTAAACATAAGGGTAGCAAATTAAAATTGGGCCTTACAAATCCGTTTAAAAATTAGTTTAGGTCATCTATAATTTGGTTATGTGGGACAACTTAATTAATTATTTTGAACTTTAAGACCATGATGGCTGATTTACTGATCGAACATACTCCGCGGTATCGATTCATGATCCTTAATCAAACTTTATGTGATTTTTTTTTTATCATAGACCATACATAAACGTTAATTAATATATTTAAAGGATAGTGTATTTCTTTACATGATTTTTGTTTGTTCCCAATATTTTGTATCCTCTATTTTCATTCTTTTGTAATATATTTTATGTGATGATATATGATTGTTGAATTTTGAAGTGTCACCTTAAGTGACACACTAGATCTTATAGTGATATCTAGTAGAATTGTTTATAGAAATTATACTTTGGTATCTGAAAAAGTAGCCAAATTGTTGGGTATTGTACTCCTTTCTTATGTGGAGAAAAGATCCAAAATTTGAGAAGCTCATGTCTCACTTAACCTAGCAAAGAGGGAGCTGGAAAATAAAAAGACAGAAAGAACAATAAAGTCAGAATCCACTGAAAACCCTAGCACATTGAGGGAGAGATAGAGGAAAAAATATGTTCACGTTTTTTGCTGAGTTGCCATCCTAAAATCGGAATTACGGATAAGTTCACTATTGGATCATGCTGAAAATTTTATAGTAGGTTCAAAACACATTTTTTTTTCATTCTGACCAGTTATTTCATCAATGCGAGGACTGAGTTGGGAGAAATTAATTTCACACTGCAACAATGATTTTATAGGTTTTTTCTTCCATTTGTGCTTTGTAACATCCCTAGGGAATATTACTTAAAAATAAATAGTAAAAGAAATAATTATATTAATAGTCATCTTTATAAAAATTCTAACGCGGGAAAATTTCAATTTATTAAAATAGCGCGCCAAAACTTATAACTGAATTCATAAAATGTTACAAGTTCCCAAAATTTGTATTTAAAACATAAAATACATATGAGCAAAACCCTAACCCCGTAACATCTGCTCCCATGTAACGAATTACACGATCATCGCCAAACACAAACAGAAAGGGTGAGCTGAGAAAAATAAAATAACAAGCATAAACAAAACGAGATAAATCATATACCCATCTTATTCATTATATAAAATTCTTGGCCAAGACCCTAACCCCAAGACTTAGCAGTCTTCAAATCATATAATTGGTTAGCCTTGAACTCGGGAACCTGATGCTCACACGAACCTGCCCGCTCGTGGTCCTGCCTCTACGAACCTCCCCGCTCGTAGTCCTACTCTACGGACCTGCCTACCCGTAGTCTAACACATGTGATCCTCCAGCCCCCGTACCTCCCCGTACGTGGCATCTCTCAACGTGAGCACGGAACATACGAACCTACCTCGCTCGTATCCCCACGTGAGAGTAACTAGATATGAACCTCCCCGTTCATATCATCACATGTCAAACAACATCCATGAACCTA
>Ga0209389_1005694_pt1 | contig 10667 bp, 4 predicted proteins | sample CowpearedBW_FD_187526 | JGI IMG/M metagenome (GOLD analysis project Ga0209389, IMG submission 187526) | Root nodule microbial communities of legume samples collected from California, USA - Cow pea red BW (SPAdes) (version 2) | ecosystem: Host-associated > Plants > Roots > Nodule | place: USA... | reverse complement strand
ACATTTAAGTGCCTACAATTCCATACAATCAAGCATAACACACAACCATAATTCTTACACCAAAATTCCTAAGTAAATTTATTATCACAAAACCAAAATTACTGCAGTAATGCATGACACATTTCTCGAGCTACACATCTAATCGAAGATCCAACCGGTCAAACCATAAAATAGCATGTTACGAACCAAATGTCAAAATTTGAGCTCAATCTAACGGTTAATGAGTTGAGAAAGTCGATTTTAGTAAAACTGCGCATATCAGAAAAATACACAATCGCCCAGCGAGCCAAGGAACTCGCCCAACGACTATGCGACGCATCAGAATATGAGAAATGACGTCAAACATCACAATTTCATGAATATTTGAACCCCTAACTCAGAAATATATCAAAACTAATGTTTTCTAATCATTTAAGCATGAAACAAAAACGAAAATAAACCACATATTTCAAAAATGCAAAAAAGAACCTACCTTCCCTTACCTGGAAAAGGAGAGCTAAAGGAAATCATAGCCCTAACAGAATCTCACCACAGCTCAACAACAGCTTAGGAAACTGAAATAAGAGACGTAAGAGTACGAAAATAACTTAGACTTATAGAGATTGATGTGAGACTAGAGCTTAGGAGCTGAAAACGAAAGGAACCAAGAGGAGGGATCAACTTACGTGGTAGAAGGAGGGTTCAACTTTTGAAATCGGGGAGTTCATTCAAGTCCTAGAAGAGCTTTCTACTTCAGCACAGGAGACACAGGAAGGAACTGTTTCTGTGAAATGAGGTAGAATAGAGAAGTGAGTGACTGAAAGGGGGTCTTGGGATGCCAAAGTGGGCTGAACTTGGGCCCTCGAAAAGGCCAGACCCAACCATTTTTACAGAATAGGGGTGTAAAAGAAAAAGGGGTCTCACAATCTCCCCAACAACAAAAGTTTTCGCCCTCGAAAATTAAGACTTACCATAAAAGATGCGGATACGACGTCCTCACGTCCTCCTCTAACTCCCATGTAGAGTTACCCATCCTGCAGTCCCAAACGACTTTGACAAGACTGATCGACCTCCACATGATAACCAACTGGAATTATTGCCTCTATGTTATGCGATATGGTGTTAAATAATGTAGTTTGGTCAAACCACCGTCCTCAAAATAACTTTTCAACCTCAAAAATGGAGCTTACAGGGTCCCTTTACGTTCGATCCACTAATTTTATCTAATATACAGAATTTACCTTCCTTATGCTCTTCAATACCTCTCTTAGGTTGTACCAAAAATCTGAATATAACTTTTTTTAATCTAAAACATGTTAGTTGTCACTTCACACCACCTTGTTCTCTCCTTGAAGCATCATTCCAATGACTTGATCGCGCTTGACTTCTGGCCTACTATCCCATATCAACACTCTTGACCACATTTATTCATAACTATCCATATACATCATGCTTCCTTTATTAAGTTGGACCACTAGATAACAAAGTCACCAACAATGCTACCCCCACTTCTAAATTTGAACTGTTATGGCCCACAAACTCCTTCTAGCACTCCATCTTCATTTCTAATCCACTAACATGTAATCATCTCTCCACCATGTTCTTAGAACCACATTTTTTTAACTTGAAATCACGAGTTTAACCAGAACCTAGCGATCCTTTGATACAACTCAAACTAGGATTGTCTGATTCACGTTTTACCAACCACTTTGAGAAACTCATTAGTTCTAGTCAGATGACTACACTAATGGAATCCTCTTAGAACTCCACTTCCCTGCTTCGACACAAATACTCCTCCACCAACTCTTTCTCTTACCTCTAGGCTGACACTCCATCTTGAAACCATGGTTCTTTCATCTTTTACTCCTCTTGTCTATTTTATCTTGTTCAACTCCACACATCTACCCTTAGACGACCACTTAATACCTTTAACTAATCCTAATAAGAACGACACCTTTCTTGCTTTTTTTTTAGAAGACTCCTCATCACATCAACCACCAGGTCATGAGTAAGATAACTCTTCTCCTGCACCTCTTACCCTTGATAAACATAACTTAGTACCATTTTGTCGTGCTACTCTGATCCATACACAAACTCATTTTTGGTGTGTTGTGTCATAGTAGACCTCAAAGGCTTACATGCACCAAAAATGATCAACCTTGAAGCATGAATCAAGCTCTTCTTCAACATCCTGGAGGCTCTCTTCGCACTTGAGAAACTTGTCGCAAAACTCTGATAATACCGTTAATCTGTTTGAAATTTCTTACCTTCATCATGTTTCCACTCTTTAAAACCATAGGCCCAAAAAGTTGTTTCTCCCATTTCCAACATTTACCCTTGAACAATTTTGCATACCACTACCTTTCTAACAAATCATTCACCTACTTCTTTTACTTCGCAATATAAGCATGAACATCCAATTTAGGAACTATTGGCAATGGTTCTTCTTTGAACACTCATGTAATAGTGAAACCCACCCCCTCTATGGTGGAAATTCCAGTACTTGCTTCAGAACCACGTTTAGAAACTTTTTCATAAATAAGATCCTTTGTGTCTATTTTTCACTTGCCTTTGTTAAAAACCTCTTATTCACGTGACACAATGCCTTCACCTTTCAACTTGTCCATCACTTGATGCACAACCACTGAGTTATCTCCTTGAATCAAAGAATATCACTTTGCTAGGTATCACATCCCATAGGACTGAGATTTGGAAAAACAACCAATTTATCCTTTATATTATATCCTAACCTTACCAAGGGAACAATTCAAATCGACTTTGAATTTGAACCCTTTGGTCATCGCAGGACAAACCACAGACTTGAGCAGTCTTCACTTGACTATAACAGTTGTGAAACCACCATCTCAATTCTTACTCCCTCTTACATATAACCTTGATTGATTCACCATATTGGCGACACCAAGAGGTATACGACTCCAAGCAAAATCGACTTAGTCCAATCATCACTTTTGTAACCTGTATCATGGAATGAGGTTACTCGTGCTAACCACCTCAGCGCCACTCATCGTAGACACACTGTCAATAACCCAAAACTTTTCTTTTCATTTCCTCCATCATTGTGCTCTAACCTCATTGGTTGTCCTTCCATACAAGAATGATCTTTAAAGATGTGCTTCTCCTTCGGGTACGCAAAACCTTCCATCTTATACAAGGTCAAACATATCTCTCGTGTGAGTCACCTTACTTAGAAAATACTTTCTACTCTTGCTTGATTAATCTTCCAAATTTTGCCTCAACTTAACCTCCCATCAGAGGGTTTAACATCCTTATAAACCTCATGGTATGTAGCCTTCTTAGCTTTAACCTCAAACTTTCAACAACTTTCCACCTTAGAACTCAACATTTCTGAGATGTAGAACCAAATTGATTTTCTCAAGCGTTGTTACACTTGCATGCATTCATATTTTCCATTGTTCTAACCTTCGAATTCCACTCCTTTTGGAAAACTAGAAGTATCTAATTCCAAAAACTGGTCCTTGCAGCTCCATCTGACCAAACATTGTTTTATGAACTCTAGCATCTTCTCCTAGTCTACTAACCCAAAACTTATCTTCCCTCGCTCAACGATATACATCATACAACAACTTCCTATGTTTGAAGCAAGAAGTTGCCTTAGAGACGTCATTCAACACTTGTAAAGGTAAGCAGGCCAAGTTGGCCTTGAATCTACATTTCTTTACCACCATAGACACCAAACACAAACCACAGAGGCACAAACCAGACAATTAGAACATACAAAACAAAACTCCATCAACTACTGACAACCAAACCTTTTGTTTGACACCTTTCTATTCCTAAACCATTCGAATTAAGAAATGAAAACAACATTTGATCTAGTCAAGAGTGTGCACCCTCATTACTTTATCAAAATGTTTTCTGTTCTTAAAACTCTTGGTTCCACAAACAAACTTGACTAAACTTGAATACTTAAGCCCGCAAGACATGACAAACCCACAACCCTCAGGTCATCCTAAGGATGACCTGCTCTGATACCATAAATGTAACGTCCCAATTTAGTAGAATAATTCTAATAAATAAAACGTTGCAGGGTTATAGTATAAAATGAAGCACCAACAGAAAAAATATAAGAATAATCTTCTAAAGTTATCCATAATATTATTAGAGGAAGAGTACTAAGGCACAAAACATTGGCCATAAGCTTAACTTGAGAGTGCTCACATAACAAGGATTTGCAAAAAAAGAAATAAATAAATAAAACGGTATGACAAAAGTTGCTCAAAAGAGCACCAACTACCATGCCCAAAATAAGACAACAACAACACTATCATCCGAACGATCTTCAGGAATCTCCACGTCTACTCACACCAAGGATTTGGTGATCATCGCAAAAAGAAACACCACATAAGAAAAACACAAGCAAAAGGGTAAGCTAGAGATAAAATTTTTACCATGTTATTAAGCAAGCATATTATAAAACAGGTTATAGACAAGCAAAGCAGTAAGCACCCAAAACATGTGAAAGCAAACAATTGAAGGACTCTCTAACTCAATATCTTGATCATACTCTTGATATAGAATTCTAAAGGAAGTATGCACCTGTGCTGGTTTCTAAACTCTGCCGAGTCTAGACGCAAGGGGTTATCACCCAACCACACACAGGGTTAATCCTCTAATGTCATGGGCCCAATACGTCCCCAGACTAGGACCTCCTGCCACTCTCACCACATAAATTATTCTACTCTATGTGAGCGTGAATAATTGTTAGAGTTCAGGTTACCTTCCTTTATCTAGACATCTCCTATATCAAGGTATACACTAACCACCATCATTAAGATTTTCCCTTGATACTCTTTTACCAAAAATTTCCACATGCCATCTCAATCATTCAAGTCTCATGCCAAACCACCCCCAATCAAACAAGTCATGTTTTCCATTTCATACTCAACATAACAAGATTTCATTTAATCTCATACTTTATAAATGCATACCATGACATACATATATAACAAAATAATATTCATCCCAAATAAATGAGTGCCAACATTTAAGTGCCTACAATTCCATACAATCAAGCATAACACACAACCATAATACTTACACCAAAATTCCTAAGTAAATTTATTATCACAAAACCAAAATTACTACAGTAATGCGTGACACATTTCTCGAGCTACACACTTCTAATCTACGATCCAACCGGTCAAACCATAAAATAGCATGTTACGAACCAAATGTCAAAATTTGAGCTCAATCCAACGGTTAATGAGTCTGGAAAGTCAATTTTATTAAAACTGCGCATATCAGAAAAATACACAGTCGCCCAGCGAGCCAAGAAACTCGCCCAGCGACTGTGCGACGCATCAGAATACGAGGAATGACGTCAAACATCACAGTTTCATTAATATTTGAACCCCTAACTCAGAAATATACCAAAACTAACGTTTTCCAATCATTTAAGCATAAAACAGAAACGAAAACAAACCACATATTTCAAAAACGCGAAAAAGAACCTAGCTTCCCTTACCTGGAAAAAGAGGGCTAAAGGAAATGATAGCCCTAACAGAAGCTCACCACAGCTCAACAACAGCTTAGGAAAACTGAAATAAGAGACGTAAGAGTACGAAAATAACTTAGACTTATAGAGATTGATGTGAGACTAGAGCTTAGGAGCTGAAAACGAAAGGAACCAAGAGGAGGGATCAACTTACGTGGTAGAAGGAGGGTTCAACTTTTGAAATCGGGGAGTTCGTTTAAGTCCTAGAAGAGCTTTCTGCTTCAGCACAGGAGACACAGGAGGGAACTGCTTATGTGAAATGAGGTAGAATAGAGAAGTGAGTGACTGAAAGGGGGTCTTGGGATGCCAAAGAGGTGAATTAAATTGTTTTTTTACCTTTAGTATTTTTTATATTTTTCATAATCGTGGAGATATAAAAAGAATAAATGTTGTATTTGGAGGCGTTTACGATGGATGAATAGTGAGATTATTCCATTATCTCATTCCGCTATACATGTGAAAATTTATAGGGTGACCAAAATTGTTTTCCAAATGTACCCTCGTTTTCATGGAACGTTCCATGCACGTGAAAATATGGCTAGAAGGAAAGATGCAAACAATGGTTGGAGGAACGTTGGAATGGTGGCTCACGTTTTGCAGCTCCATGTGACCAAGATAAGCCATGTTGAAGCATTGGAATCAATTTTGGGTTGTGTTTGAACCAATTCCAACATTGTATGAAGGACGCAGAATCGATTGTAGAAGGTGTTGGAACCGATTGCATAGTTTTGTATATGTTGGGGGAATCAATTCCCTTGTGCATGGAACTGTTTGCATGCATATTTATATTTTTTAACTTTGTTGCATAATTTTTTTGAAATTTTATTCATTAAATAAAATTTCTAAAATAATTCTAACTCGTCTAAAGATCATTTTGTATGACTTTCACTTTGTTGCATATTTTTTTGAAATTTTATTTATTAAATAAAATTTCTAAAATAATTCTAACTCGTCTAAAGATCATTTTGTATTACTTTTACCATCAAGAAGACAATTTGATAATTTGACTTTTCAATCTATTCCAATAAATATAATTTGTTATATAAATCAAATCATTCATAATTTTTTGCAAATTTTACTCCAAATTCACTCCATCAATACTTTCAAATTCTTTAAAATAAACAACAAAAAATTTACTCTCAAATCCAATCCCTATATGAGGGAGGGATAAGCACTTAAAGAAAGCACATAAACTAAGATTCTCTCAATGTCCACCACCTAATATGCTATCTCCATGATAGCAAACATTGAAAGACTTTCTGCTATGCACCAAAGACACCCATACCTGAGAGCAAGCAATTATAAGGAAAGGCAATGAAAAAAAAACAAGAAAAGCAAAGAAGGAATTTCTAAACACTAAGAGATTTAAGATCAAACATGACGGAAAGAATTTCAAGAATTGACAATCAAAAAATTAAGACAACAAATAAAAGCTGGCACAAACAAATGGAACTTAGAATGACACTAGAGTGGAGTAGAAAAACTTAAACTGAAACAAAAATATTGAACAAGCAATGGCTCTATGCTCCTTGCACTTGTATTCTAAGAATGAGTGAATGAAATCACGTCTTAACAAGGCACAAATCAAGAATTATGGAGAAATAAAGCAAGCCATGCATGAACAAACATAATAGCACTAAACAAAGCACACAAACAAGAGAAAATTGTACTGAAATTGATTTTTCGAACACTGCCAGGCCAGAAAAACTTTAACAGAGGCCTCTACTTCGCTGATTTTTCATGGATTCATTTCTTAACATTTTTGAGTGATTTTTTTTTTAATTTCGTCCAGATGTTATTTTTTAGAGGAAAAAATAATATTGAATTTTGGTATAGGCATGTATTCGTAATAAATCGCAAACAGAGAGTGTGCATGCAGCAAAATTGAGTCAAAAACTGGTGCAGTGAAACAGTTTTGGGAAACATAGATGTTCTTGAAAGAAATCAATTGTATGAACTTGAAAGTGATCTAACTTCAAGTATGAACCATGTAAGAACATATAAGACTCCAGAAAACACAAATCAATCGGTGAAAAATGAAAGCAAATGGACTGAATCTGAGCACAAACATCCACAAGCTTCATTGACATGATCATGGCTTATTGTGTGATGTTACAACGTGATTTCATCCTCAAAACGAAATTGGAACCGTTTAAACTAAGATTTTGTGATTAGCAAAGCAATAAACATGACGTAGACAACATAGAGAGATGATGAAACTGAAAATTAAATACAAATAATAGAGATTCACTTATTAAAGAGAACGAAAACAACAGGGAATGCAAAAAAATAGTGCTAACAAATTAGAACCTAAGAACACTTGTATACCAATGATTCAAGGAGAACTACAATTTGAATCATTAAGATTCATGTAGACTCAATGTCAAATAGTAAAAATGATAGAAAACACAAAGAAGACATGAAAATTGAAAGAAAAACAACTCTGAAACACAAATTAAACAAGAATGGATCAAGAACTTACTCAAACCCATGACAATTGGATGAACAAGGCTTGAGTGGCTCTAGATACTACATGATGGAGCTCCTTGGACGTGAAATTGATGAAGAAACTCCATGAGCATGCAGTGGAGTGGAATGGAATGGAATAAGGTTGAAGGCCCTTGAGCTATGGTAAATGTGTGGAGTTATCAACATCAAGGCATTTACAATTCAAATTAAGTGTAACATTTATAAAGGTGCATGGAAGCTTATTTTATAGCCTAAGGAAGGAGGAGAATTTGGCTAGCCATGCTAATTAACATGTGCCAAATTCAATTTTAGATCTAAATTTATATCTCTTTATTTCATGGATCAAATGCCAAGTGGCAAGTCACACTTCTCACATTTGCAACATGTGAGAAATGTGGTAAACATGGCTTGCTTTCTAGAGCACCTATTCGGCCAAGGCTTGCTTAATGAGGTCGTGGGCCCAATTAAGCAATGCTTTGGTGAATTTTGATCCATTATTCAATGTGCAACAAAATTACAAAGGTGATCTGTAACATCTCGGTCGGATATTACTAATTTTAATAAAAAGAAAATAATGTTGAAATATAAACACATTTATTATAATATCTTTCCCAAAAACTCGGGAAAATAAAAACCATGCATTATAATATCCAAAAGATTTAATTCCAAGTTTTACATCTCCAAAACTAATTATAAAACCGAGTTACAAAAAGAAAACAAAAATAAGTTGTAATCGTAAAGTTTTCCAATATGCCCCACTCCAATGCTATGCCTCACCGAACCACCTGCAACATCATTTCATCTGCTCCCGTTTAACGAATTACACGATCATCACTAAACACAAACAAATAGGGTGAGCTATCATATATATATATATAAACATCACAACTCAATATCCACACTCACTCATCAGAGAACTCGATCCTCTAATTTCACATGCATGACTACCATCATGTTTATCCACATTCTATATCTTTAGATGATATCCTCAGGATACTCTTTGCAGCCACCACCTTCTAGCCACAATAAGTAGAACACATGAGGGAAATCATGCTACAAACCACACTCTACAACGCCAGATGGAGTTCCCAATACGAACCACAGTTCGTACTCTACACATAAGATTAGCACATCACTGGTCACAATCTATGATTGCTCAATCAAGTGAAGACCTTCCGTACAAGTCACAACTTGCACACTCACACTGGTAACATACACCATTCTGAGCCATAACTCAAAGAATGTCCAATGATTATCCTTCATCCCGAGCCACAACTCAAGAGATGCTATTCCGAGTAACAACTCAAGGAATGACACGTGTTTACCCCCCATCCTGAGCCACAACTCTAGGTATACCATTCTGAGCCACAACTCAAGGAATGCTCCAACAAAGTCCATCATTAAGGTATCATCCAAAGCCTTGTAGACCACACACATCTAACATACAAGCCCTGTCCTTGCATTATCAACTGGCACTGCTCTAGAGTCGTTAGGTGAAAGCCAATTGCAGACCGCCTGGCAGAACCTATATGCCGCTAGGCACCAAGCGCCTTAGAATCATTATGCCTCTACAAGTATCGTCTAGTAGAGCGAACCTCACTACCAGGTGCCACGCACTCCCAGTTCCACTGGAATTGTTGCTATCGCCTAGCGGTTCGTAGCCCACCACCAGGCGCTACATCAGTATAGTACCCCTTACTGGTTCTTTACAGTCCTGAATAGTTGCTAATACCCTCTTCTACCTCCACACTCACTTGAAATACCATAAACCTAGTTAGATATTGTCAACACTACTTCCAATTCTAATGTCCCAAGTCATGTGCATCAATTAGCTAGGTATTGTTATAATCTCATGTATTTCCACCATAACATTTCGCCTCTCATCTGGCGCCCAATACCTACTCTCTTCAAGTCTACTGAACACACTGACTCAACCTTACTTAGTTATCCTTTTAGTCCCTTGCCACCTTGTACTAAAATTTTAAAGATTCCCTTGCACTATATGCTAACTTAGGTCACCCAAAAGATATCACCATTTCTTAATTCCCTTTTTGCATCCATCTTCCATTCACAATCTCGTACTAACTTTTAATATCACAATTCCTCCAGCTCACAATTCAAACCATAGTATGCATTTACTAATAGCCCTAGCCCCTTGTCCAGATATTTTCCCCAATTCCACATTCATCATTAACCTAACTCCCAGGATTCCAGACCCATCATTACTCCTCACAACCACGTAGAGTCACTTTCTCGATGTTGGCGCCTGATAGTGTATCCAGTTCTAGGAAACCCAGAATTCCTTCATACATGATGAGTGCATATTTTTGCTCTCGTTTAATGTTTAATTATGGGTATTTAATTGAATTTGTGTGCTTAAAGATTGATTTAATTGGGATTTCCTATTATTGGGTTTATTGAGCATGAGATACAAAAACATGTTAAAAATAGTTTTTTAGTTGCATAAATGTTCTTTGGATATTTTGAAGTATGTTAGTGCAGCTACAGCTAAGTTGGGCTTATGGAGGTATGGAAATAAATTGATTAAAGCTTCATAACACCTTAAAGATAAATCCAAGAATAGGAAATTATCAAAAGCACAAAAATCCAAGCCAAGCATTACATGAAGACGGCAAGAAAAGCTTGAAAAAGTGAAGAAGTTTGGCTAAACCAAGAAGAGAGG
>Ga0209389_1005693_pt1 | contig 10668 bp, 4 predicted proteins | sample CowpearedBW_FD_187526 | JGI IMG/M metagenome (GOLD analysis project Ga0209389, IMG submission 187526) | Root nodule microbial communities of legume samples collected from California, USA - Cow pea red BW (SPAdes) (version 2) | ecosystem: Host-associated > Plants > Roots > Nodule | place: USA... | reverse complement strand
CTTGTTGCATTCAATTCAAAACCAGAACCAGGCAGCACAACAGTTTATCCAGTACATAATTAAAATCAATTCAAATCCAACAATGAATTTGACCAAAATATTTCCTAAGTACATCTATCCAACAAAGAAAAGGAAACCTATCAACTAATTTTTATACTGGAAGAAGTAATTGGCTCATTCAGTCCTCACTTCATCAATCTTCTCAAATCCCAATGGTTCAGCATTGTCGAAAACCTAAAGTACAAAGAAATCAATGCATATTAGTATCCACAACATATTAGTTAAATATTTGATAACATGCTTCAAAGAGGATTCTTTTTTATTTTTTTACCTCATTCTAAGAATCTTTGATAGCAGCACGAGCTATGGTCCACATCCAGTACATGACATAATATCCACACTCAAAACTTCCTTGTTGCTTATTACACTAATATATAATGAAATTTATATTAATTAACATATGAAAAAAATGACCAAATCATACAACATAAAATACAGTCAATGAAAAATTATACCTTAGGAGAAATCACTTTGAAGCTTTGGGTAGATGAAGTTGATTTACCACCCAACATATTGTACACATTTAGAGCACTACAAAGTTAAGGCATTAGTCATTTACAACATATTTGATGACATAAATAACACATTATAAAGTCACCACCACATACCTCTGTAGAATATTTTTCATGGCTAAGGGTATGGGCTTGTGCAATGAGCATAACCATACTACAGTATTCTCCAATGGACAAATAATCACCAATTGCCAATGAGACCTAAACAAGAAATTTAATTAGTGATTTGAATTAGTTAATTAATAGCTTAAGTGTCTAAGTTGAACTTACGCATTAATATAAGGTGTTAGTGCGGCGTGAACGGCAGAGGTTCAATGCAATGAGAACGACGGAGGTTCGGTGTGCGGCTTCAATAGTGGTTCGTGGTGGAGGAGGTGAGTGGAGGAGGCGAGGGAGGAAGAAGAAATTTGTGGTTCTCGTGGAGGTGAACGATGGGAAGCGAAGAACCTTCGGTGGTTCTCACTATTGCTTGAACGGTAATGGTTCGAAGGTGCGAGAATGGCGCGGTGGTGGTCTGCAAGGCTCGCGGCGAGAACAAAGAAGGTTATTTGGAACAGTGAGGCGCGAGAAGGAAGAAGAGAAAAGGGTGTCGCGGGTTTCAAAAACCCAGATATTAGATCGGTTCTGGTAATAAGTGATCTAATACACCATGCTGATTTTTTTTTTAAAATTTAAAAAAGTAATATTAGATCCGTTCCCCCCATAACCGATCTAATATTTACATATTAGATCGGTGCCCCTTACAACCGATCTAATATTACTCGTTTTATTTTCAAAATTGCCATCGCACCATATATTAGCTCGGTTCCGCCACAACCGGTCTAATATGCTGATCTAAAATCACATATCTGCACTAGTGGAAGATCAATAATTATCTCTATCAAGCGATTGATAGAGAAATTTTAGACATTATTCTTCTGAATGATGAAACGTTCAAAAATAGATGGGACTTAATGAAGAAAAAATTCCAAGGCTTAATTGGTGTTAAACAAGCTTTACGCAAAGACTTTGAATTCCTGCAGACGAAGGAGGGAGAATCCTTGAATTCCTATTTTGCCAGGACCTTGCATATTGTTAGAAGTATGAAAGCATGTGGTGAAAACATGCAAGAGAATGTCATAACTAGAGATGACAAATAAATTCGCTCATGTGAGTATTGTTTGAACTCGTCTCCATTTTGACGGAGAATCCTGCATTGACTGGATATGAATATGAGAAATCACTGACATTTTCAATTGGGTATAGGAATGTACATATCCCCGCCATAATACCTGTCCCCACCATATCTTCGTCCTGTTTAAATTATTAAAATATTCACAATTAATTAAGTTACCATATATATATATATATATATATATATATATATATACTTTTTGTTTTTTATTTCTTCTAATTAGTTGGTTTGTCAAGAAACTCATTCGCATCTTTAATATATTTTTTATCTTATCATAACCTTTATGAAATTATGTTAAAATGATGTATGTCAATTAAAAAAAATTTATCTCTCACACTTGAATATTTCTATTAATTTTTATATTTTTATTTATTGTATATTTTCCTTTCACATGAGAATGTTTAATACTCTCGATTTAAGTGTTTAATAGCATAAACCTTTCATTTACTAGGTAATATAAAAAAATCTTTACTTATTATTATTAAATTTTGTTTGATTTGAAGAACTCTTTTGTTTCCCTAAAACAATTTTTGTTATTTCTCAACCATTGAGTATATATGTTGATATTTGAAAAGTTTTCTTAGATGTCTAAGGTATTTTTCATCATATCATACCCTTAATTATACAGTTGTTTTCCTTTGTGCGATTTCTTTCAATAGTCTCTCTAATTGTTTTTAAGACACACATTTGTTAGTTTTTTAATATTTTTATTTGTTGTTTATTTTCATCATGTAAAATACTATATCGATATATTTTATCTATTTATTTTTTATTTTTTAACTCAGTATCAATCATATTGTAATTTCCTCACTAGAATTATATAAATAACTTGTATTTACTACAATATAAAAATTTAATGTAATTGTAATGGATATTTTTTTATCACCATCCAACATATATTGGAGTTCAAAAGATGCAATATCTATGTTAAAATTTTATTATTATGTTTATTATTTGTTCTTTGCGTCATTTTGATCAAGTGGTGTATTATAACTTTTATTAGTGTAGAAAAAAGATATTCATTAGAATTTAAAAAATTGAAGTAAACAAACATTTAAAATATATTTTAATTTGAATATTTTTTTTCCTTTTATATTTTTTTAAAATACTTTTTAAATTTTATCAACTAGGTTTCATTAATGTTGCAAATTTAATAAATGTTTTGGTTCTGATGAAATTTTATTTTGTATTCTAATCTAAAATGTAAACAATTATAATTTATTTCAAAGTATTTGATATCAAAAAAATAACCATCCTTCCAATATTGAATATTTGATAATATTATGTTTTCTTTATCGTAATTTTTTATTATTTTATAAAAATTAATTAAAATTAATATTGAAGTACTAAGAAAATGGGTACGAGTATAGGTATGAGATTATACTCGTTACCCGGTGGGGATGGGGATGGACAAAAGTTTGATACTCGTTGAGTTTGGGTATGGGGATGGGAATGAATTTTTTCTACGGAAATGAGTATGGGGTAGCAAAACTCGTCCCCACCCCGCCCTGTTGCCATCCCTAGTCATAACTGCAAAACTTTTGCAGTCAATGACAACAAAGTTCAACTATGTTGTATGCTCTATTGAAGAATCCAATGACATGGAAGACATGACAATTGACGAACTCCAAAGTAGCCTACTGGTTCACGAACAGATAATGATGTTAGAGGTAGACGAAGAACAGTTGTAGGTTATATCAAATGAGAAGAGTGGGAGAGGTAGAGTGAAACGTAGGCTGATTATTTTATTGAAAAGGAAAGCACAAAGTGCAGTGGTTCAATAAAACAGTGAAATAGAATATCAACACTCAATCTATTCTATCAGCCGTTTGCCTTCTTCCACTAATGCTCTGCAATTCACCTGTACCAATGGATATTACAGCCAGTATTAGAATGGGTAAAAGAAGAATGATCAGGGTTTCAGGAATGGAAAAGAATAGCAGAGAGGCAAAGCAGAGGGGAGCAACACCTGGACTGTCTTCCCACGTAATCCTTTAGCCGTATATTCTCTTTCCTTGGCCTAGTGCCTTTCCTGATTTTCCTCTCACCTGGATCAGCAGCCACGTGTCCACCTTTTCTAACAGCATTTGACACTAATTTCCCTTCTTTCTTGACACCTGTTACATAGAGGAAGAGGAAGAGGTGGAGGATTTCCGAGGTAGAGGTAGTGGAAGACAATTATTCTACAAAGCTAAAGTTGAATGCTTTAAATGACACAAACTTGGGCACTTTCAATATAAAAGCCTTATGTGCGAGAAGAAGGCAAATTATGTTGAAGTAGAAGATGAGATGGAACAAGAGGTGGGCTCTTGTTAATGGCCTCCACAAATTTGCCTCATTATTCATACTAGGTCTTCACCCACAATTAGAAATAGGAAAGATGTAACGTCCCTACTAGGAATTACTTAATTAAAATAAATAAATAAGAATTGAAAATCAAATGCCATAATTTTATTATTCCCAAATGCGGGAAAATTTAAAAATTATTCATTGCGCCATAATTTAAACCAAACTAAAGTAATAATATTATTACAAGTTCCAAAATCTGACAAAATAGCAGAAAACATAATAAAATCCCTAGCTCAAAGTTCCCCAAGCTAGCCCTTTCTCCGTCGCTATGCATCAACAACATCACCTGTAATATCATCTGCTCCCGTGTGACAACTCACACGATCATCGCCAAAAACAAACAAAAAATGTGAGCTCATAATAAATTAACACGTAAGTTAATAATACTAAAAACACCCAACTAATTTATTCTAGTTAGTTATTGACCAAGACCTTAATACCCCAAGGCTTTACAACCTTCAATTCACACAAAACAGTTAACCTTGGACTCAGGATTTATGATGCTCACAGAAACCTGCCCGCTAGTGGTCCTACCTCTACGAACCTCCTCGCTCGTAGTCCTACTCTAAAAACCTCCCCGCTCATCCTGCTCTACGGACCTACCCGCTCGTAGTCCAACACACGTGATCCACCAACTACGAACCTCCTTGCTCACATCATCTCTCAAGTGTGAGCACGGAACATACGAACCTCCCCGCTCGTATCCTCACACGAGAGTAACATGATATGAACCTCATCGCTCATATGGTCACGTGTTCACCACCATCTATGAACCTACCCGCTCATGACACAGCATCTCGTGATCCAAGTCCTGCATCAATGCGTACGGCAACACACGCAAGCCAATACCTACACGCTATCGCCCGGCGCTGCCTAAGTGCCGCTAGGAAGTAATACTGTGCAGACCGTCTAGCGGGGCATCCTCGTCGCCAAGCGCCAGGATCCAGTCAGACCCATTGTTTTAAGGTCTATCGCTTGGCGGATCATACCTTGTCGTCAGGCACCACACGTGGCAGGAACATCCATGCTGCTCCTATCGCCTAGCGGCCACACCCGTGCTGCAAAGCGCTATATCATTAGCGAAACTCCATTGGTTTTAGCACCCCCAAACAGATTGGCTTACAACCCAAAGCACTTCCAAAGGTCCAAATATACACTCGTTAATCAAGGTTAAATTCTTGGTATTCTACAGCCCTCATATGGTTCAAGTGCCTTTAATTCATAATTGTCAATTCTTTTATTCCAGACCTATGATTTTACCAAGTACTTTAACATTGCATAATACCTCAATCAAGCTTATGGAAGTGATCACCAATCCAGTATCTTACAAATTTAGGCACACTACTTCTACTACCTTGCAATGATCCAAACTTACCTTCAAATATCCTTTTAATTACATTTATACAATTCATGAGTGATACCTAACCCAATATTGCATAATCATTTAGTATCCAACTATACATACTGAAAGAACCATGTTTTCTAGAGCCTAAAATTCTCATGACATTATTCTTTTGTTCCATTTTTAATTACCATTTTAATATCAATTCACACTTACACATTACATAATCCACACCATCCCCTCCTATTCCTCACTCGTTCCAAATTATTGAAGTTTTCTTGCCTAATTCTCATCAATACAGATTTACATTAAGATCGCAGCACACCCCTTTTGCATCCCAAATAGCCATACGCTAAACTAGAAAATATCCAATCATTGCCTGGCGGCGGATTATGCGCCGCCAGGCGGCGTATTAGATTCAGGAGAAACCCAAATTTCCCTATCCCTACAATAACCCCAAATCTGTCCCAGCCCACTCTCATCATACAATTAGACCAATTTCATAGATGACTCAAGGAACGCATTACACAAGTCGTTTTTACCCTTTATATAATACTTAACATTGATAATCAGAATCACCATTGTTCTTCCTAACCAAAAATCTTGCATTTCATAATTCTACATCATAACACATCTCCAACTTCGTTTAATATCAGTTAACTATCATCATAGTATCCCTCATGACCAATGCTCCACCAGAAATTTTAAGGCATCAAAAGTAAATTAAAAACAACCAAAACACACAAAGTGCACGTGTAAACTGGGTAGAAAAGTGATGCGTCGCCTTTGAATACCTGTCAGTCGGTTCATAGAAAAACCCAGTAAACTGGGAAGAAAATTGATGTGTCGCCTGGCGGCACACTCATGACTAGGGGTGGCAAAACGGGTCGGCCCGGCCCGTTTTGGCTCGGCCTGCCTGTGGCCCGCCAAAAATGGGCTGGGTCGGGCTGGCCCACCACCCAAAAACGGGCTGTATATTGTAACCCGTCCCGTTTTAAGGCGGGCTGGCGGGTCCGCGGACTGGTTTTTTTTAAAAAAATAATTAATTTTTTTAATTTTTTTTAATTTTTTTGTAATTTTTTTAACTTTTTATAAATTTTTGTTTATAAATCTATTATATATATATAAATTTATTTATATAATATAAAAAATATATTATTTTTTTATTTTTTTAATTATTTTTTATTTTAAACATAAAAAAATAAAAGAAAATAAAAAATGGGTTGGCGAGTTGGCCTGTTTTAGCCCGCTAAACTGGCAGGCTAGGTGGGCCGGGTTACAGTGGGCTGGCGGACTGAAAATTTTAACCTGGCCCGCCCTTTTTTTGGTGGGCTAGCAGGCCTAATCCATTTTGACATCCCTACTCATGACCGCCAAGCGGTTTCTGGGCAGAAACCAAGAAACTACGAAAAACCGCGTAAAAGAGAGGGAATTTCATGCAATAAGTCATGGCAATGTTAAACACAGTATTCACGAATCAAAACAGATCAGAATAGCTCCCCTTACCTAGATTCCTTGCTCGAATTTGAGTTTGGTGTGTGTCCTTAAACGAAAACTCTCTTAGCATTTGCTTCCACTCCAACAATGGCTTCCACCTTCAATTCTCTCTGCAAACCAGCACGAACTCTCTGGAAAAATATCTGCCCAATGACCCATACTAAATGCAGTACTTCACTCCCCTCTAATTCCCTTCTCTCTCTAAGTTACTACCCCCTTAATCACCCTTTACTCCACCAAAACGAAAATTAAATAAAAATGCTTAATGGTTATTCAATGATCATTAACAGAGTGTTTCTCAGCCTTGGCATCTCGGGTTCCTATGCCTTTTCACATTCATGCCAAAGGAAATTTTTGGTAAAAAGAAAGTTTAATTCATTCTTAGTGAGATTTGAACACAGAACCATTCAATTACACAGTCAATGCATAACTCATTCAACCAATTCATGTTTCATGATAATTCCTATAATTTTACGATTATATTATCACTATTCACATTCAAACATACATTAAAATAATACACATATTAAAATAACATACAATTGGCATACATAGGACACGAATCTAAGTCCTCTTACACAATTTAGTACTCTCAACCATTTGAGCTAGTACTTTTCTACATCATAACAATCCGCATTAAATTCCATAAAGGCTCCTCCTACCCTTATTTATTAAATAATTATTTATTTAATTATTTAAATTTCTTGGGTCTTACAAAAGGCGCTAAAGGGACTCCCTATCTATGTCCTTTGAGGGGTCTAAACTCATCTATCGAGCTACCATTCATGAAGAAGCATATAATCATTAATTATATGCACACTTTTATCCATGTCATCATTTTTTGTGCAAAACCCAAGTTTCACCATCATGTAGTGGAAGGATTTCATCTTAACAAATTCATAAGCTTTTTCTAAGTCCTACTTTATAATAATATAGGCAAGGGGTGTCAAAATTAGTCAACTCGGCTCACACAGCTTGACTCACCATGGATTGAGCTAACTAAGTCAACTTAAACCCATTTCACTTTTTAATGAGCCAAAAATTTTGTAATCTGGCTTGACTCACCACTGGTGGGTTAGTATGTTAACCCACTTAAGGATGTTTTGCTCTACCAAATTATTTTGTATATTTATTATTGTAAAATTAAAATGGATTGACTTACTACGATTTTGGTAGGGATTAACTAAGGATAAGTGGTTACAATTTGCTACGATTTTATTAAGAATTAGTTAGAGATAAGTTATTATAATTTGCTACAAATCAGTTAGGGATTAGTTAGGGTTACGTTGTTATAATTTGCTATAATCAACTAGGAATAAGTTAGGGATATGTTGTTACAATTTGCTTTTATTTTGCTAGCAATTAGTTTGGGATCAATTGTTACAATTTGCTTGGGATCAATGATGGATTAATTAGGGATAAGTTATTATATATTGCTATGAATCAACTAAGGATTTGTCATGGGTCATTGGCTACAGATTACCTAGGGATGAGCTATGAATATATTGTTATATTTTGCTACAAGTTAGCTAGGGATACATTATTATATTTTGTTATGGATCAGTTAAGGATTAGCTCCGGATAATTTGTTTTGAAACTAGCTTGGAATTAGCTTGGAATTAGCTACTTTCTAGCTTGCAATTCAGCTAGAAAGTAGCTAGGGATTAATATGTTCTCTTTAAATTCATTAGCAGGGCTTTAGAAAGATATTTGCAACAAAAATTATGAGCATTACCGACGGAATAGTTCCCTTGCTATTTAGTTACTTATATTTAGCGACGAAATAGTATCTTCGATCCTTTCTCATTAATTGTTCGCTAAATAATTTTACGAGAAATCAACAAGAGTTTATCTAAGAATTATTTCATCTCAAATTTGTTATTTTCTTGTAGTAAGTTAGTCACCCAACTCGTTGGCTTTATCATTGCTAACTATAATGGGAGTGTTCTAAAATAAAAGAAGTTAGTGTCTTGACAAAGAAAAAAAAAAAGATATGTCGTTTTAAATTAAAAAAAAAAAACAGAAAAGGAAGTGCATATAATAAAAGGAAAGTATAAAAGGCATGACTCAAACTGAAATTATGATTTGAGTAAGTCAGTGTTGCCTGTAAATTAATTGCATTCCTTTCTTTCCGATTTTCAGAAAGTACTTTCTATGAAACAATTATCAGTAGGTTTCCTTGAATATAAAATGGACCACAAAATAATGTGATTTTTAATAAAACCATCCAATAATAAAAAATGTATCTGTAGTATTTTTCAATTTTATATTTTAAAAATATTTTGTGAAACGCAAAAAAGGGAAGTGAAAAAAAATGCTCAAGAAATTTATTTCCCTAACTGGTAAAATAATTCCCCGTTAATCTAACTTCAGCTTGTTGCTTTTTGCATCCTAAAAATTACTTTTTACACCCCCAATTATTTTTACCTTCCGAATTACCCAATCCTAATGGTAAAAGACAGCTGTAGGAAATTATTTTTGGGTGGAGAAGGTAACTATTTCAGAATGATACTATTACTTTTTACACTCTTAGATTTCTATTTACACGTCCCAAATCTTTATTTTACTGTTATTACCATATATACCGTTTTATCAAAAAAAATATAAACCCTAAACTCCACTTTGGTTATTACCTTAATCTTTTTCTATCAATATTACATATTTCTCTTAATTTAGTTTTATTGTAATTCTAGTAAGTTAATATAAAAATACTTTTTTGGTCACATTTTTTATTTTTGTATCACAAAATTTGGAAATATTTTGTTATTTTCGTAATATCGAAAAATACCTTTTAAGAGAGTTATGTAGAATAATTCTGGGGACCATTTTACAAGGTACTTTATGGAAATGGCTCAAGGAATAGGGGAGTGGATTTACTAATAGAGTGTGTGTAAATAATAAAAAATGCCCTAACCTGATTATTGTTCCCAACAAACAACTTAGGACCTGATTTAGCAAATTAAGCACACCCAATTACGAATTAGTTCAAATTATTGTATGCTTAACTGCACTAACCCAAAACACAGTAACCGAAACGACCTAAAGTGAAAATAGTTAGAACCCCAAAAAATAAAACATTAACGTGAAATAAAACAGAGAATATAAAGAGAATTTGTGGCTGAGTTATATAGTTTTCACTCATTTTAATTTTTTTAACGTTTACATAAGTTTTAAATTTTTATAAATTCCGAATTAATCTTATTTATTTTTATAATTTCAAATTTAGTAAACCAAAAAAAAAAAGACATATCTAAAATTAAGAGACTAACAATATGTAAACTTAATTCTTATTATTCGATTTCAAGTGTAACTTGAGAATCATTGTTGATTCAAAAAGAGTACATATGAACAGTTAAAGTAAAACCATACATTTAAACATTTTTGTGAGTAAATAAAGCAAGTGAACCTTCCGGCAAAGTTAAAATGGAAACTTGAGGAATATTTTTCTTCTTATGTTATCGATGGGAAGTATTTAATTAGGTTTTCAGGAATATTAGTTGATTATTTTAATGGCTGTTTTTATTCAATCATATTTTTTACTTTTAAAGTTCAAATAAAAAATATTATACGAGAAATTCAGTTCGGATTCACTTAAACTGAATAAAAGAATACAATAAGAAAGAAAAAAAAAACTTTCCTTGTTCAGAAACATAATATTGATAAAATGAATATTTAATAATAAAATAAAATGTCTTGGGTTAAAATTTAAAAATATTATAATTTCTTATGATATT
>Ga0209389_1005682_pt1 | contig 10673 bp, 11 predicted proteins | sample CowpearedBW_FD_187526 | JGI IMG/M metagenome (GOLD analysis project Ga0209389, IMG submission 187526) | Root nodule microbial communities of legume samples collected from California, USA - Cow pea red BW (SPAdes) (version 2) | ecosystem: Host-associated > Plants > Roots > Nodule | place: USA... | reverse complement strand
GTAAGAATTTCTCCATTATTGGATATTCATTTCATTCTTACACTAATAAAACTTCTCCATATTTTTTATTCTTGGTACACATAAAATGAATTCTTTTTATTTGAGAAAATGAATTAAAAATAATTATATTACACACAACTGAAAAGTAATTTTAACATATACATCAAGATGTAAAATTATGACAAGATACTTTACTCATTTTTTTGGCTTATGGGTAAACTAGGATATAATTATATTTTTATAGTAAAGCTAATATAATTTTATCATGGTTGTCCATAATTCAAGCATATTTTTCTATATAAAACAAAATATAAAATAATAATAATATTATTATTACACACAGCTGAAAAGTGAGAATAATATTTAGTGAGAGGGGAGCAGTGAACAATGAAAAAGCCTTTTTTTATTTATCAATCATTATATCAACTTTAAAAATTGAATAATTATAATGATAAGAGCATTGAGAAAAAGCTAGAAAATTCTCAACTGACACATGTCATAGTTAACCCCTTTTTATTACGATATAATAGACTATGCTATTCACATTTCAATTACAATACTATGTTACAGCATTCTTTTTGCATGAATTATTATAATATATATAATTCCAAAATTGAAAGTGATGCCAAATTAGTAAAGAGGATACAAAACCAGAAAAAAATAAAACGGGAAAAAAAAGGGCAAGATGTTCTAAAAATGTGTTTTGCTTAACTTGGTTTTCGGAGAATGTAGTGGTTAATACAGACATAAGAAAAATTGAAATCTGTAGGAAGTGCTAAATTTCATGAAGTGCCGAAGTGAATGCTCTAATCAATTTGACCGAGTCTTCTACTTCCCTTCAAATCTTCATATAAATACATCAACCATACCATTCTCTTCTCAACCCTTACACTTTCTTCTTCATCCCATATTTGCTTCTTCTATATATACCATATATTTAAAGATGGCTGAGAATGGCGAGGAATCTCAAGAAAATCGTCCAGCTCCCCGTTTGAATGAAAGGATTCTTTCTTCTTTGTCAAGGAGATCAGTTGCTGCTCATCCTTGGCATGATCTTGAAATTGGTACGAAGAGTTCCTCATATCTGCATTCAATTTACATCATACCTGAGATTTAAAACATGTTTCAAAACTAAACTTTTAAAAAACATGCAGGACCCGAGGCTCCTCAGATTTTCAACTGTGTAAGTCCTAGTCTTCTGCTTTGCATGAATGTCTGTTGTGTGTTATATATACTGCGAAAATAAAGCTATTTTTCTTTTCAACATTTACTTTATGGAGAGTCTGATGTTGCTGCTTGCTGAACAGGTTGTGGAGATCACTAAAGGAAGCAAGGTGAAGTATGAACTTGACAAAAAGACTGGATTGATTAAGGTACAAACTCTAGTTTCAAACCGATGATGTTTTTCCCTACACACCTATCTCTATGCTTTAGACTGTTGTTCTTACTATCCTAATAATGCTCAGGTTGATCGGATTTTGTATTCGTCTGTTGTTTATCCTCATAACTACGGTTTTATCCCTCGCACACTGTGTGAAGACAATGACCCAATGGATGTCTTGGTTCTCATGCAGGTAGGTAAACCATTATCATTTTCAAATATCATATTTCATACAACAAGCAATCAATCATTCAAAACTCATTTTCTTAACTCCATTTGGAGAAATCCTTAACATAGTTAGCTTACTGAATGAATTACTATGGATGACGGACAGGAACCAGTTCTTCCTGGTTGTTTCCTGCGAGCCAGGGCCATTGGAATCATGCCTATGATTGACCAGGTATCTATCTACCTCTATAGATTTCTAAGCCAATAAAATCATTCACACTTCTTTTACCCCATTTTCCATTACACAGTAACGAATGTGTTTTTGACACAGGGAGAGAAAGATGATAAAATTATTGCAGTGTGCGCTGATGACCCAGAATATAAGCACTTTATCGACTATAAAGAACTTGCGCCTCACCGCATCTCTGAGATCCGACGCTTCTTTGAAGACTGTATCCAATTCATTGCAATCTTCTACGTTTAGTTCTTATCCTTTTTTCATAATTTGAGTTTTGTTTCTTAACACATAGCTAAGACAAAAAGAATGAGCACAAGGAAGTAGCAGTTAATGACTTTCTACCCGCAAGCGTTGCTGTTGAGGCCATCCAGTACTCGATGTAAGTGTGTGTATATTTATCCGATTGAAGTTAAACAAAATCCTGTCACTCTACTAACATCATTCTCTCCTGCCATGCTTTTTTCTGTCATTTTTGGCCATTCCTCTCACATGTTTCTGCAACTAATACTGCTCTATAGTGCAAGAATCTCGATTATTTTACGTCACATTTTGCTACACCTATTAAAATATGCCCTTGTTTGAAACAAAAAGAGCATTACAAATCTGGAATCTGCTTCATGTTTTACACTACTAACCTTGCCTCTAATTTGGTGCAGGGATCTCTATGCAGAGTATATTCTGCACACCTTGAGGAGATAGACAAATATGTTATTCTACGTTCTCCATTAACAACCAGAATAAGCCATTATGTACTGTTATGTTAATATATCTTAATCAATACCTATCTATACTTTTTAGTTTTCGTATTTAGTCGGATAATAAACAACCTGTTTGGTTTATTAACCGTGCTTCATGTATGTAAGTATTCATGTAAAATAATAAAAATTGAAGTGTTTTAACTATGTTTACCAGTTTCCAAGCCATATTTTGGCAGCGTTTTTCATCAATGTTGACTCAAGTCGTATTGTACAACCTTCACTATAGACTCAAATTCTCGAGTAAAAGTGCAAAGTGCAACATCGTTGTGTAATTCAATAATTTCCATAAGTTGTTTCTAGAATACATACAAGCTACAAAATAGTATGCTTAACCTTCAATAGCAGTGTCAACAAGGCACCTAATGCTGCGTATTCTAGTCCTCAACTCGTTTTATGTACCACTATCCTCTGTCACAAAATACTGGTCAAGATGAGTGCTCGTAAACATTAAATTAAGATCTCATCATGTAATACCTTAGGAACAAAAGACGACAAAGAGAACTAAAAGTTATACCTCTTGTCAAATTATCAGAGCAATCACATAATTGGTAACATATATAATAAATTAGTAAATTATAACATCCCTTGTTTCTTATTTATTCAACCATAGATTAAGACATGGCTTGACGCAGTTGATAATGCTGGGTTCAATACCTGATGCACAGGAATGGTTTAAATATTTGGCTAGATAGAATGGGAATAAAATTCACTCCATCTTTTTCACGTATAACTTGTTTAGTAGTTCTAAGAGAAGAACGGCTGCTGAGTCTTTGGCCTTCTTGACGCTTGGCATTGGCTCTCCAACACATTCATCCGTCCATCCTCGATCAGTAGTATTGACTCGCACCGCAAATGTAAATCTCTTTGCATGTGCTGGACCACCCTCATTCACACACCTGCAAGTTTGTGTTAAAAAGTTGTAGATGTTCAGTTATGGTGGTGGTGACCAATACTAAGTAGGTAACTTCGTAATGTCATATACCTGTAGAATGGCATCGGCCAATTTCTTCGTAAACAGATATCATTTAATGTTTGCCTAGTAAATGACTGGTTTCCATTCTTTTTCCCGCTTTCTTCATTCTTCTCCTGATTTTTTCCCACCTCCTTCTCTTTCAAAGCAGCAAGGGCATTTCTGGCAGCTAATTTTTGTGCCATTTTTTTCTGTGGATTTTGAGCAGCTCCTACTTGCACCCCATCAATGAATACTTCAACGGTAGCCAAATTGCCAACACGACTTGCTTTATACTCTAAACCTTCAGCTTGCTGTTGGCAACGCTCCTGCAGCTCTCGCACAGGATGCATTGGCAGAGTCTCTGGGGTAACCATAGGATGCAGAAGAGGCTGAAAAACCTGGCAAAATTGAAAAACACATGATATTCTCCATTAGTTTCTCTTTTTTCCTTCCACTTTGTAAATGAACACTCGAAGGAATGGTCTGTATGCTTAAAAGCTAGGCACTAACCTTCCAAACAACAGTAGTATCCCTTCCACTGTCAAGAAAAATGGCACCCGCAATAGATTCTACAATGTCACCAAGGACCTTGGGAGCTTTGCAGTCTCCCAGACCAAAGGAGTTAAAACCTGGCTTTGACAATTCATCTTGGACTTCCTTCACGAATTCTTTAATCTGTAGACAACCAAAAAAATCAACAGCTCGCTTAAAGAATTTGGAATATTACAGGCAGGTCATATGATTCATCTCAAGGTAAGTAAAAAGTCAATAGAAAGAAAGACCTGTTTCTCTAGGGCACTGGACCCATGTCGGAGATGCACATGAAGGTTGTGTTTAACTGCAACACGTGCAAAATTTTCATTATTTACAGCAGCAGCCCGAAGGTCAGTGAGACGTCCTGGAGGCAGATTTGTGTAAGTGAAAAACAAGTGTCTGGTGATAAGATGATCCAATACAGCATCACCAACGAACTCCAACCGCTGATAACAGGATACTCCTGAAGATGGTCTGGAGGCATGTGTTATGGATTCTACCAACAGCCCCTTGTCTTTAAACTTTATATTTAAAGCACCCTCTAAAGCATCAAAGTCAACACTCCTGAGTATGCTGTCTGGAACATTAAATGGCTTTCTTGCACAGTCCATCGCATCGGGATCAAACTCTATTTCAATGCCAATCCATTTCATTAGGTGATTAGCAGCATTTTTACCACCTTCTACATAATATACCCCAATCAGTGCTTCCACAACATCTGCAAGTGTCTTACTGGACAGAACTCTGTAAGAACTTGAATCACTCTCAAGCTCGCCATCTTCCATCTCATCATCAAATCCATCTGTGTGACAATCCATTTTCTCAGTTTTAGAAATGGATCGCTCCTGGTCAAACAAAGAGGACTCCCCATCCTTGGTATCTTCATCAAAGACAGGCAGCACCCCAGGAGCTGCCCATCTGGATGGAGCAAAGCGATCTGCCTGAATATATGATTGAAGCCCTCTACTTAATGCATATTGATATAATACCATGTTACTGACCATTTGTTGTCTCATCCTAGTAAGTTGACCTTCATGTTTCTGTGGGTATTTTAAGAAAAGAAATCGACTAACAACCCATTTCAGGTAAGCGTCTCCGAGAAGCTCGGCCCTTTCATAGCAGAATGTCTCCTGGCAAGAGGCAGCGGTCAAGGCTTCCAAGATCTGTTCACAAAGAAGGCATGGGTTAAGTGAAGAAACTAGAACTGAAACACAAACACCACGAGCAGATAAGATACCTTTGAAGTTTGAACAGGATAGTTTATCATATTCTTCAGCTGAACTGCAAGTAGAATACTTTCAACCCTCCGCATTATTGAAGGCAACCTCTGGGCACCACGGACAAGTGATCCAGGCAGTGGGTGTACAAGACATAACTCAGGAGGAAGGAAAACATAATAAGTTTTGTCATGTGTCTCTTCAGATTCGCCTTCATGTGCTATACAATGAATTGACATTTCCCATTAAACATTAGTCAACAAAATTTACAACACAATAATTCCAGGATAGAAATTATGAGAACAAACCTTCACTGTGCTCAAAGCGAGGGGACAGAAGATTCTTGCAGTATGATACACCACGCCCTCTTATTAGAGGTTGGTGCTTGTAAATCAAATCAACTCCATATCTACAACAAAACAATAAAAAGAACCAGTAGCCATTCACACCCTCAATTGTGCAAGAAGAGACAAAAAGCTTCTCTAATCTGGAAGGAACAAGAAGTTATTGTCACTTTCCATGGAACATTGTTGATAACGTCCTCACTCACTATTTAGAGGTGACAACAGTAGATTCCTTCACAGATTAAGATTAGCCCCTTGTTCTTCCTGCACAATGTTAGAGGTGCAATGTGGCCAACAAGTTATTGGTAAGAATTTTAAAAACAGAAGGAAACTAAAGAGTTCAAAAAATGGGATAGGGAGGCTTGACTGCATCAGTAAAGAAATATTTTAAACAAACGGGAAAAAACTACGAGAAAACAATATTAGTAATATATCATACTTTTGCTTGTAGTAATCAGCATATGAGCTATACTCCAAAGGACCAAGATAACCTTCTTTCCTAGGGAAAGAGTTTTCTGCTGACATGTCATAGCGTATAGAATCAACATAAAACCTCTTCCCCGAATGAGCAGCAGTTACAATTTTCCCTACCAGATCCTCTGCATTAGTACAGGTATCTGCCATCATCAATTTCCCATTGATAGTCATATTAATTTGCTTTTGTGTTTGCATGGAATCTCTACTAGGAACCAATCCTGAAGCTTTCACCACATCAAACTGGGCCACAGCTCCTCTGATTCCATAGGTGGGATGTGATTTTTGCCCAAAAGCCATGCCATGACGCAATTTCCCAAATCCATATTCCCTTCTGTCTCCACCTAATGTTCTCTCATTAGTACCAAGGTAAACATCTGGTCGAGCTTTCTGGAGGGGATTCTTCCATGCTTCGGCTCCAATTATTGTCTCAACCAGACGCCAGTCAATTTGGTTCATAGGATCTACAGACTTATCGCCAAACATTGGGACAAACAAATATGCTTTTGCAGGATCCCAAGGTGTGGTAGATGGTTCAACATCCACATCCAAGACAATGCTCATCAATCTTACATGAAAGCTTTTCAGGGATGCCAGCTGCATGTCATAAAAAAATAGGTTTCTCTGACATAAGAAACTATTATTTAAAAAAATATATGCACATTTAAAACAAGTATAAACAACGATTAATTTTTCAACCTGACTCTCAGTGACATTTATCAACCCCATAAAGACAAGAGATGCCTTTGTAGTCACGGTTCGAGCGATAAATAGATCCATTGACATCGATAACACCTACAAAATGAGTGAGATTACAAAGGGAGAAAATGAGTTATAATGCAAAAAATGGAACTAGAAGCAGTAGCACAAATAGAATTTACTACCTCTGCATCCAGCTCATTGCCAAAAAGTATTGCAAAATTTGAAACTTGAATCAAAAACGGATCCTTTGAATGACCAATATTTTCACACTTCACAGCATACATGTAAAGTTGAAGCAATTTGGAATTGTTGCAAGCATCTTTTCCAGATAAGATCCATTCTCCCTGAAAATTCAAATAGCATTAAGTAATAATGAGGTCATGACAACAAACCTATCCTGTAACTAAAGACTTAAATAGCATGCATGTGGCCGGACAGATACAAATTTGGTGAATATTCACTTTTGTAGATGTATCCCTGTTCTTTTCCTTAACGGGAAGTGTTGAGAAGAGAGAAAACAAGAAGGCATATGTAATAATGACTTCTGTGTGTTTAGACCACAACAGAGTTATTCAATTCATAGAGGATAGAACATAGTTACAAAATAGAGGAAGTATTTAGGTTGCACTTGTTCTCCACTTTCTTTATATTAATAATAACCATCTTCAAAGCTTTCAAGAACATAGCACCGGATTAAAGGTATAACCTACAAGCTTCCTTTACAAATGAAGAATGACAAATGGTGTACTGGTCAACTATATAATAAACCCTTACAAAAGATTGCTTGGACTACATAACTTGCAGAAAGAACCAACCTTCAACATATTCAAAATCATACCACTGCATTAAGGTATTACACAAGATTTTTATTTCCATATCAACTAAAGATATTGCCAAATTATAATATATAAATGAGTACCAAACTCACTTACAAGTTGGTTTTGTAAGGTTAAGATAGGTTTAAAATTCACTTTCTAAGATAGTATCAAAGTCTATCCTAGCGAGATTTATTGATTTTATCATATCACCTGCTATTAGACCATCAACAAGTGTTTAGTCCTATATTTGAGATGTCCAATCCTCAATGTAAGGAGGTGTGTTGAAAATCATACTTCAACTAGAGATATGATCAAATTATAACATATAATTGAGTGAAAATCTTATCATATAAGTCGGTTGTGTAAGATTGAATTAGATTTAAAGTGCACTTTCAAAGAATTTCTTTCCAAATGAATAATCATAAATGGTGTACTGTTCAACAATACAAAACTCTACAAAAAGATTGCTTAAACTGCATAACTTGCCGAAAAAACCAACCTTCAGTATGTCAGCCACACCTTCAGGATAGAACTCCCTATGTCTAGCAGTCCCTGGAAGTGGATCTCCTTCATCAGTTTGCTCATCCTTTTCTCTTTCTCCCCCACTTCCTTTATCAGGCAATAGCATGTCAGTGAATGCTCCCATCTCATGCAATTTCTTGCAAGCAGCCAGACAAACAGCCTATAAAACAATAGATTAACAAATGGTTCATGATAAAGCTGAGCAGTATTACAATTTACTATTCATAAAGAAATCGTGAGCGAATATATATTTTATTACTACTGAAATATTCAGTAGAGTACACATTTATAGACACTCTAAGAAGAGTGCTTAGCAGGCTAATGCTACTGTGCTGACTCAGCTCTTAAGTGACAATTAACAAAACAAAGACTATCGTACTATTATAAACAACACTAACTAACATACAACCAACAAGCAGAATCAATCAAATTCATGATAAAAGATGGCGTGCCTGTTGTGCCAGACGCATAGAACTGCATATTGGTCCCTCGAGATTTTCAAATGGTGCATTACAAGGCAGTTGAAGCTTGCAAGAATATTCTGTGGGACCTCCTGTTTTCTCATGCCTCTCCATAATGAACTCAGGACGAAGAATCGAATATCTGGACAAGGGATAGAAAACATCCAAGTCAAAATTTGAAGCTTAATAAAAGGCCGGTAAAGCAAACTACCAATCTCAAGCCAAAATGCAGCACCTGTCACTGGGTAGCTGAGAGCAGTAGAAGTGGATAAGACCTACAGCAGAGTTAAGACTCACAACTGCACCAGTTGACTTCACCTGGTAAACTGTTCCAGGCCTGGTGTCAACAGAAATCAATCTTGAAGTGTCCTTCAGATGACTAAGGTCTGTTCTCTCTATTGCTTCTTTACGCAAAGTCTCCTCACTGTTCCTGGCATTCCTTAGGAATGCTTCATGTGACAAATTGCCCCTATGTACAAGACAAAACACAGATAGTGGAGAGGAAACAGTTCAATGACTTAGCATCCATCCACTCAAATATAAAACACCATGCATGTCGGGTAAAATTATTAACATTATGCCGATGAATGCCATAACCAACATAAATCCAGGGTCAATTTTTCAGTATGCCAATCAGATAAGGAAAAGCAGAATCTTACAAAGCATAATTTACTATTGATTGAAAAATCTAAAACAAAATTTTCAAATAAATTATTCTGACACTAAATAAAGAATAAGTTCATGTCGTAAAGCAAAGCCTATTGTAACAAGAGCCTCAGCACACGTGGCAAAATGATTCTAAAGAGACTATTTGATACCATCCTCAAATCCAACTAAGACGACTTTGCCTCAACTTCAGCCTACCTTCCACTTCTGAAAACCCAATTTAAACTTCCTATGTAATTAAAGATAATTATGACAAGCAAGACTATTAATAATAGTAATTTATTAAACAGTTAAAAAGTAAGTAATCATAAAAGAATAACTTTGAGACATGGCATAAATCACAGAGAAAGAAGAACAAGGAATCTGCCTGAACCAGAAAAAATAACTAAATTGACCAAGAAAAAGAAGAAAATCAATGAGTAAACCTCATTCTAATCCCTAAAATTGCTAGTGACTTACGCTATAGTCTCTAACTTTGATATAATCTTCACTTTGTCTTGGAATTTGAAAAAAATCCCTAACTTTAGTCCTTTCTCTACTTCATTGTTGTCATTTAGCATAAAAAATTACCATAGTTAATAACATTCCAACAATTTCAATGATTAAATATGGATTTTGTGATTTCACGGCCTAAAATGGGGATTTATTTAAAATCAATGGGTGGAGAGGAACAACAGAAAAAAAATAACCGAAGAAATAATAAAAATCTTCTTAGTTGAATTGCTGAATGCGGAATGAGATCCTTCCATCACCTCAATTAATAATAACATAACTACTGTCATCAAACCAGGCCATAACTAGAGGACAAACAAAAGAAAAATATACTTGAAAAACAAAAGAAAAAGTGAAATAACAACAGCCAAAACTGTCACAACCAGTACCTCTCGACCATCAGGATGTAATCAGATCCAGGTTTTCTAGCACGCCCCCTGGATTGAATGTATGCCAAAACAGTCTTTGCAAGGTCAAAGCGAATAACAACATTGCATTGCCGAATATCAAGTCCTTCTTCAGCAACACTAGTGGCAACTAGCAAGGTAACCTACAATTGAGTACATTAGTCGGATTGAGAGAATAGAAAAGATTACTTCTACACATGTGAAATTGATAGCTGAGCGATGCTAACAAAATATTACCCGCCCATCACGGAATTTGGAAATTGTATCTTGCATTTGGTGGGTTCGCATTTCCTGACTGTTATTGTGACCAATCAAGCTTGCACACTTAACAAAACTAAGAGATGGAAGCTCTGCAAAGACCTGCCAGTATTGGCACACAATGAACCAACAGGATATTGGTTATTCAACTGAATCAACCAAAAGAAACTATAGAAGTAATATGCGTCTACCAACCTTCGGCAGAACTAATGCAGAAACAACCCGCTCAACAAAGATGATTGCACGGAAGTCTTCTGTATGCTGATACTTGAGAAGTATTT
>Ga0209389_1005679_pt1 | contig 10679 bp, 13 predicted proteins | sample CowpearedBW_FD_187526 | JGI IMG/M metagenome (GOLD analysis project Ga0209389, IMG submission 187526) | Root nodule microbial communities of legume samples collected from California, USA - Cow pea red BW (SPAdes) (version 2) | ecosystem: Host-associated > Plants > Roots > Nodule | place: USA... | reverse complement strand
ACAGAGATTTCGAGGATCGATTTCGAGAGCTCAGCGCCGTCGGAGATGACCACGTCATCGGCGTGATTGAAGACGAGGCTTCTGGAAAGATCATTGCGACGGGGAGCGTGTTTATTGAGAAGAAATTTTTGAGAAATTGCGGCAAAGTTGGGCACATTGAGGACGTTGTTGTGGATTCCAGCGCACGTGGGAAGCATTTGGGAAAGAAAATCATCAGCTTCCTGACAGAGCATGCGCGTTCCATGGGATGCTATAAGGTCATTCTTGATTGCAGCCTCGAGAATAAGGCGTTCTACGAGAAATGTGGCTTCTACCATAAATCTCTTCAGATGGCTATGTATTTTGCTCACCACTAGTTTGGTATGCAAATTTATTTCTCATATGATTCCCTACTCTGTTTATTACATTCGTCTTTGTTGTTTTTCGACTTTAAACATGTGTTCTGTTTTTGGAGTTAATTTTTTCAACTTTTGTAAGTACTTCCTTGTAGGTCATAATGTAGATGGCACAGTGCATGGTTCATTTTTTCATTTACAAGGTTTTAGAATTTGAATTAAAAATTTCGTCCTCTCCTATCCTATTCCTATTGTGAATATTTTTCCATTTACAAGGTCATAATGAAGTGACATACAGCAATTTGAACTACGCATATTGCAGATTTTAAATGGCATGGCCAAAATTGTCACACGAGAATATGAAGCATAACAGAGGAAACACAGAGGATCAAACCTAAGAAAGTAATTGCAGGTAAACATCATTAAAAAGGTAATTATGGACTATTAATCAATCCAAAACAGAAACATAAAGTTGATAAATACTGAAGAGTCCAGATTGCATTAAAACAAACTTGTTTACGAAAACCCAGTGTCATAAAAACCATGTCAATAGCTAAGAAAATGTCCTAATTACAACAGAATATAAAATTATTTGCTTTATCAAATGCTTCTCTGTTTCTGATAATAAAAATATAAACCATTAAAACACAACGTGGTGTATATTTAGCCATTCATCCTGGTATGTCGTTTTTGGGATGATATGTTTCTGGAAATAAAAATAAAACACTATAAAGCAAACTCCGGCTTAAAAATTGGCCAAAACTGTGGGATATCTCCCAGTTTCCCTAATAAACTACTATCACCATACAAGCTGCATATACTTTCTTTTTTCTTTCATCCTGTACGTCCGCCCTGTCGATTCTGCAAAGATGATCCAATGCTTCTTAATATCTGCTAAAAAATCTACTAAAAAATTATACATCTCTTTGATTTGTCAAAACAAGTTGAAGGTGTGCAAGGATCTAGAGACAAAAAGGTTGAAAATTAAGTAATTTCTTCACTGTTAGCCCAAAACATAATAAGATTTCGTAAGAACTAGAAAAAAATAGCAAATATGCAAGGGAAAAGAGTAACTCACGACTTAAAAATTATTTGATGAATATGCCTTTAGAATTTGACACAATACAGTAGACACTAAATTGACCCTTCAAAAGCATAAATTTAACGAGCAAAATTTAGATACCTTTGGCTTCAACAAAGGTACTGCAATAGTTCAAGTACTCGACAACACTGCTTCCAGCTTGGTCTTGAGTTCATAACTTAAACAACAGTCCATTGAAAAACGATCGATGGTGAATAGATCAAATGATACCACTTCTGGTATTTAATCAAGTAACTTTAGCACAGTTCCAAAGGCATCTGTCCTGATCTTAAAAATGGGACAGTAGTACAGCACCAATTACATATAACTACATATATTCAGACTTTCTATTGATTTTTTGGTACTCCAATTTATCCTTATTTTGCAGAGAATCCAAATTCCTCCCATCAAGAGGTTACAGTTATGAGGCAAGGAGTTTCATCGTTTCAATCCTCCACACCTGTTTCCAATTCCCTTACCAGTTCAGTTCACAATCACCTTGGCCCATCAACAGTGTCAATTGAAATCCAAGTTAATTCTTAAATATTTGCATCATCAGCGATCAAATTTGTTTACTTGACGACATGTAGAGCGTCTACAATTAGACAATCCACTCATCAACTTATTATATGAAGCAAGATCAGGTATAAAACCCCTATCCAACATTTCATTCACCAGAAACTCTCCTTTCTCCCTCCTTCCCTCCTCCGAATACCCTATAACCAAAGTCCTATAAGTCATGTCATCAGGTTCCAAACCCTTGCTCAAAGCAAGTAACATCAATCTATTTGCCTCATCGGTTCTCCGTGCATAGCAAATATCTCGAAGAACACCATTGAAAGTCACAACATCCAGCACCATACCCTCATCAAGCATCCTTTCCACCAATCTCTTCACCTCATCGATCTTCCCCAACACCCTCAACCCATCAACCACAGCAATGCAAGCAACCAAACTCGGAACACTCTCCCCATTCCACAACTCATAAACAACTTCCAACGCTCTCACAGCACACCCTTGCCCACACAAAACCTCCACCAAAGCAAAACAATCAAACCCCTTGGGCAAAACCCTCTTTTCAGAAAACCCCAGCAACAACTCACACGCCTGCAAAACCCTCCCTTCCTTACAAAGCCCTTGAACCAAAATTTCACATGTAACACAAGAAAGCTCACACCCTAATTGAACCATCTCGCGAGCCATCTCAATGGCATCCTCAACCCTCCCCTCTCTAAACATCCCCCTAATCAAGGTATTGAAAGTAACCACATTGGGCTCACACCCCATTTTCCCCATCTCGTGAAACACGTCCAACGCCAACGCGAACTGCGAGTTCCGACAGTGACCACTGATCAAAATGTTGAAGGTGAAAACGTCAGGCTTGACGCGGTGGGTAACCACCATGTCGCGGTAAAACTGGAGGGCTTGGGTTAGGTTACCGCGTTTGACGAAGGCGTGGATGAGGACGTTGAAAACGGCGACGTCTGGCTTGGAGTCGATGAGTTTGGTCATGGAGTGGAATGCGGAGAGGGCGTGGTGGAGTTGGGAGGATTTGGAGAAGGCGTGGATGGCGTGGGAGAAGATGGGTTGGGTGTGGGGGCAGGAGAAGATGGAGGGAGAGCAGGGGCAGGGGTGGGTGGCGATGACGTGGAGGAGGGTGCGGAGCTGGGGGAGGCGGTGGGTGGCGGCGAGGGTGCGGGCCATCCAGTGGAAGGTGGCGTGGGTGTGGCGGAATGAGTCGAGGGAGGAGGCCCAGGTGAAGAGGTGGAAGTCGAATTGAGAGAAGGAAGGGTGGTGGTGGAGCTTCGATTTCAGGAAGTGGAGGAGAGTGTCGGGGGTGAACGGCGGGGCCCAATGGGCCTTCAAGAAGTCCAGGAAGCGGGCGTAGTGAACTTGGGACACGGGTGTGTCTGAGGGTGGAGATGGTAGAGGGAGGTTGGGGATCGCTGAAGAAGAAGAAGAAGAAGAAGAAGGTTTTACTGTTGCCAATGCTCTCGCTTTCACCAACTTCTTCGTCGCCATTTTCTGTTTCTCAACCAGACCTAATTATCTTAAAATGTTCTTAGAGAGAAAAAAAAAAACATTTTGTCCTAATTTGTTGTTTATTGTAAATTGTAAAATATTTATTAAAACATTTTCGCAAGAGGAGAAAATGTCTGCAGAAGGTTCGGGGTAAAGTATCTGCAGAAGGTGTACACGTATAAATAGTCCGTGCCGCGAAAAATCATAACGACAACAAGTGGACCGAAATCGCAGAGAGCAACAGAAATTCAAAACGCAGAAGTAGAAGAAAGAAGAATCGTGAATCAGATTCGATTGAAAAAAAAAATGTTTCCTGTTTGCAACGTTTCTCCTCTTTCTCTGCAACCGGGCATGGTGATTCCGATTCCTGGAAAACCTACCGGACAGTCTTCGTTTCTCTCTGTCACGAACTCCGCGTCTTCCGGCGAGAGAATCAGCACGCGCCCAAGTACCATTTCGCCATTCGAATCTCGAATCTCACTCGTTTTCGCTCTCGCTTCTCAAGCCAACTCTCTCACCCAGCGACGTAAATGTTTTTCTCTATCCAACTTTGTGATTTCTCTCCTTCTCTTTCACTCTTGAATCTCCCTATAACTAATAACTAATTTTCGTGCCGCAGTTCTAGCTGACGTCGCTGCCGAGACTGCCAAATACTTGTTTCCGAAGAGATTCGAAAGCCGTAATCTCGAGGAGGCGTTGATGAGTGGTACTTAATTAATTTTCGACCTATAAAATGCAACTTGCTGTTATAGTGTTCTCTTTTCTTGCGTAATTAATTGTTTCGGTGTTGGAGCTTCGTTGCAGTTCCGGACCTTGAGACTGTCCAGTTCAAGGTTTTGAGCAGAAGGGACCAGTATGAGATTCGGGAAGTTGAGGTGTGTGTGCTAGCTCTCTTTTCTTTGAAATGAATTTTATACTTTAATTCATTTTTTTTTAATTCTACACATATGTGCTTTCTAATATTTAATGCTAGAGTAAATTATACTTATATTATCATCTATGAGATTTTGTGAAAATGTTTTTCAAACTGCCATTCGAGTTCAAACTCTCCTAACTTTTTTAACATTTGCAACTACCTCTGTTGTTGGATGGCAAGGCGTAATGTTTTTCAAACAAGGAAGAGGGTTAGTGTAATGTATAAGAAGTGTCCGTATAATGTTTTTCAAGCAATTAAAAGATGGTAGGGGTAAAAAAACACTAAAGTTTGTATAATTTCACGAAAATCTTAATAGATAATTAGGGTATTTACCTTAATGTTATGAATGCTTCTTGTTATCATTTCCAATATAATCTTTTTTTATACAATTTTTTTAAGCGTTGGACTTAGACAATTGTCAGCCAAATCTAATAAGTTATTCCATTTAGTGATGGAACATTAGAACGTATCGTGCTGTATCATGCTTCTGTATTTAAAAAGACTCTCCTCTCTTGATTTTCGTAGTTTTTAGAGGTTATATGTTGTTAATTAATTCCTTACTTTTCCATGCAACGCTAAGTGCGTTGCTGTCACTGACAAACCATCCGGTCTTGGGAATGTCTTGCTTGATCTGATGATTATCTTTGCAGCCTTACTTTGTGGCAGAGACAACAATGCCTGGGAAGAGGGGATTTGATTTCAATGGTGCTTCTCGGTCCTTTAATGTCTTAGCTGAGTACCTTTTCGGTAAGGTAGTTATATTTTAAAATTAATGACATTCATACATTTTAAAATTTTACTGTGTTGCATGATCACTACCTCTTTTTGTTTTCCTCTTTTGAGAGAAGAATGAAGTTATATATTTTTGCTGTTGTTTTCATGGTAGAATATAAAGAATGAGAAAATGGAGATGACTACACCTGTTTTCACTAGTGAGAATCAATCTGATGGGGTTAAAATGGATATGACAACTCCTGTGCTAACAACAAAGGTATTATGTTTATTTTATGGGTTTTGTGAAATATCTCATTTACAATCTTTATCTTTTTTTTTTTTTGTATGCATTGCCAGCAAGTTTAGCATAATTATATCGTTTCAGCAAACAACTGTAGCAACGTACCTTTACATAACTGTAGCAAACATTGTCAATAATGGCAGTGAAATAATTGCATCTAGCTTATTTTCATGGTCTGAACTTTTTATATACTATAATTCACAATTTAAAATCCATGTTTCTGTAATTCAGGTTCAATTGAAATAAATCTCATAGTGATTCAGTCATGTCTGAACTACCCTGGCATATTTTTTCAAGCTGATTTTTCGTAACTTTATCCAAATGCATAGTTAAAGGTGACGCCTGAAAATTCTATCAAATTCGTATGTTCTTTAACATATGGTCTAATTAATATGTAAAGTTTAAGTGTGTGAGATTGGATAAATTGATACTATTTTCTATCTTATCTCCCAATTAGATGGCGTTATAACATAACACTATTATTTTAACCATTTAGGTCATAGGTTCCTCTTTCGTTGTTTTTCCCTTTTGTTTCTATCTTATGATATAGCCTGTGTACTAGTGTCACTTTGCACTTAACTGTGTGGTTTTTGTGATATTATTTTCTGGAAGTTCTGTATTTAATACTCAATGCAGCTATTGGATTAGGAGTTATTTTTCAATATATATTTCTAATTTATGATGTTCTAATTTATCAATGTATTATCTTAGATTGAAGATCAAGACAAGTGGAGAATGTCTTTCGTCATGCCATCAAAGTATGGTGCTAACTTGCCACTGCCTAAAGATTCCTCTGTGACAATTAAAGAGGTGCCCAGAAAAATAGTTGCTGTAGTTTCCTTTTCAGGTGGGTTCTTGCCTTGGATATATTTCAGTAATTTCATTTCATTTCCCCCTGTTGTCTGTTATCTGGGTTTTATATGCGGAAACCCCATTACTAGTGTAAACATTTAACTACTGGACAATGTACAAATACAACACAATTGGTTTATTCCAAATTTTCAATCACATGTATATTTATTTCTGTGTATTTAAAATTTTGTTTAAATTTAATTTAAAGTGCTCGATCAAATAAATAATTTTCTTGCCTTTGAGAATCAGGTTTTGTGAATGATGAAGAAATTAAGCAGCGCGAACTGAAACTACGAGAAGCTTTAAAAAGTGATAGTCAGTTTAAGATTAAAGAAGGAACTTCAGTAGAAGTTGCACAGGTTAGAATCTTAATGCAGTATTGGGGTTAAAGGAAGGTTTACCCTTTGATCTTTTTCTTCTTCAAATGTAAATTGCTCTTTTATTTGCTTGCAGTATAATCCACCATTTACTCTTCCATTTCAACGCCGTAATGAGATTGCATTGGAGGTGGAATGGAATAATAAGTAGGAATAGTATTCATCAATTTGAGGTACTTCTGAATTTCCATCATTGATGCTGTAAGCTGTAAAGGTTGGCCTGTTCAATATCATGTATCGGATTGCAATGATAGATTTTTTGTACTCAATATTGATGCATGTCTTGCATTTTATACATATTCATACATACATACATACACACATATATAATATATATAAATATAATATTATAGTGGGAATTGTACAATCAATGATGGAGGATGTACCAATTAATGGATGTTTGAATCTAGCATTGTAAATGTCTGTTACATAATACGAAAATTACATTTGGATGTTTTCAGAGAAATTACTTATAAAATAGCAGGAAATAGAAGACCTGTCAATAGTAAGATTCCCCATCTTACTTTTTCTGTTATATATATGCATACACCTTTTTCTTCTATCTTTTTTTACTATACTTCTCTGGTGGTGTGAGACAGCAGAAGTTGTCTAATGATTTGACACCTTTGCTTTTCTCCCTTTCTTTCGCTATTGTGCTTGTAAACTTGTGTCAAACGGAGGTTTATTCTTCATTTGAAGCATTAATGTTCCTTGCTATGTGATGAAAACATAAAAAAGATAGCTCAATCAATCAATCATCCATTCAGTGTAGAGAAAGATTATATTCTGTCTGAAATGATCAAGAACTGTTCCGTATTTGATGCCAGACTGACACCTATCTTATCCCCAAATGGCTCCTAAATGCCTTTGCACACAAAATATTAGATCAATCAACGTAGGATTAAGCAGTTCATGATTTTATTGCTTCTTAAAATGTGTGCTTTGAATGCTGATGTCAGACAGTATTTGAACTAAATCAAAGACAGGTCCTAAAACAAATCAAACCCCACCCAATACTTGGCTATATATTTAGTAGGTGTATGTGTAACTCAACATTTCAATTTTCTGTTTTATCCTGGTTCTGTTCTGTTGATATTAAAACAGAGTGAAAATATGTAAGGTGTGCAATGACAAACTTTGTGTCCACTTTTTATATAATGATGGATCTGTTGGCGTTTATCCTTCAATATTCTAGATGTAGCTCTTTTCTACAGCTAAAAAATATCTGGATACCAATAGTTTATTATTATGTTAATGACTAAGAGGGAAGGAACCCACTAGGAGTTAGGCATAGTGCTAAGCAATCTTCGCTCCTAGTCCTAGGGGGAGTATAAAGGTTTGTGCCCCGAAGATGCAACTTCTGAAGAGGACTAACCTTATTGCTCCGTACCTGAAAGGACTAGTCTTACACTTCAAGGATGCGGGAAGGGAATACCTGTGAAACAAATAAATAACTAACAGGAAAAGAGTGTGAAAAACTGCATTATAAGGAATGGAATTTTACACAAGGCAACATGTTGGTACGCATGACAGTTGTGTGCTATAATTGAGATTTGAGACATCTAAATTTTGATGGTTTTAGTAGAGTCTTTTTAGTTTGTGGATATTATATAAAGATAAGATTTCTATTCCAATGTTGTTGCCTTTATGATGGCGGAATATAAGGTTAATGAAAACTTAAATAGAATGTTTGTGTAGTTTCCTGGATTTCATGATCTGTTCCTTATCTCAAGTGTCATATATCAGTCTGTGAGGATTGGATTGGATTGTTTATGTATGTAGTTAACATATATCACACACAGTAGCAATCATTGCTGGTTTTTGTTTTTGACAATAATACCTGTTCTAATAAAGAATTGATAATTTGTAACTTGAGAAGCCTACCAGGTTGCCATGGTTGTTATGTGGTAGATCTTACATTTTTTAAAATTTATTTAAATTCAAATAAAGTATAGTTTAAAAGGAACAGTTGAGGTTACATGCCCGCTGGTTCTACTAGTTTACTTGGACTTGAACATTTTGTCTTTTATCCTAACCCCTTTTCCCAAGTGAGTTGCCTTGTGTCAAAATTGATTGCTCATTAACCTTCCCGACCTTTTGATTTTCTCATCCTCTTTTTTATGATTTTTTATGCCTTGTCACTTCCAACTTCCTTTGTCTTTAGTGCATGACTCAAAAAACACTTTTTATTCCTCCTATGAGTTTTACTACCTTTTTAGGTATGTGACTATTCCTCCCATAAGTGTCTAATACGGTGGCTTTAACAAGATGGTGATTGCAATGGGATTTTAACAACTGCACTGCAAATAAAGTCTACGCACATGGTAACTTGAGTTGCCTACTAAGTCACACTAGTTGAATTTTCACAAAAGCAATTTAAAATGATAAATTTATTCTATCTTTTAGAACGTGATTCTGTGTCCTCACGTACTGATATCGAATCTAAACATTTCAAGCTGTTGCTGCAAAACAGTAGCAGAAAATTTTATCAATTGTATTGGTACAACGGTTATTGCCAAAACATGTCTCATGAAATGGCAATCTTCAGTGATTTGTGTTGTTTCTTAATAAGGAAATTTAATTAATATTGTATGGTTCTGTGATTAATTTCAAATAATCATGCAGATCTAAGTGGCAGAGATTAAATCTGAATTCAGCATAAAAAATAACATGGCTGAGGTTGAAATGAGAGGTTTACACTTTCAACGAATATAGACGTTTTATCAGAAGTTGACTCGTCTCATCAGATTATGTATGGAGTATGGAGTAGTGACAATAATGGGAAATTGATCCAATGCAATAACAACGAGAGCAGTAGAGCATCACCCTTGTAATCATATTTTCGCCATAAACTCCAGTGTGAATGGCAAACATAATCATATTTTCTCCATTATTTATTCTTTTCATGGAACTTGTATTTTGCATTTGAAATTTCCGTGTGAATGCACTCTTTACCTCGAAGGCTGGGTGATAATAATTAATAAAAAAATTTATCAGTGATTTCTAACGAATTCATCACCATACCATTTACAAGCATGCAGAAAACAACAAATATATATTATATTTTAGCTCATATTTACCAATATTTAACTTTCTCTACACATCTAACCACCCTTCCGCATCTTTTCTCATTTCTTGTTGTTGATCCGTTATTATTTTACTTTTTAATTTAAATTAAATCACTTTCGTCCGTTTACATAATTCAATTGATATAATTAAAATTGTAATAATTATAAATCTACATAATTATACTATATTACAATAACTACTCCAAGACACAAACATTTCATGTTATTTTATCTTTACAATTACCTCTCTTAATTTGTTTTAAAAATATTACGCCTGGCATCTATTTTACTTTACAGAACATCCTTAATTGTTTGAAAACATTATATTGTATCTATAAGGAGGTCATTATAAATGTTAAAAAAAAAGAGAGGTGAAGATGTGTGTATAATTTCACGAAACTTCGTCGTAGTTAGTACAATTTGTAATTATCAAATGTTCGTATATTATTAGGAAAGAGTGTGACCATATCTTGAGAGATACTCAAATGGCTAAATATAGATTAAGAGTTGATAAAGTTGATGAATACTTTTGTACCAAATACATAATCATAAAAAATAAATTACACAATAGAAAGGATACGGTAGAAGTAGAAAGTACATGCAAAAATAAAATGATCCATAGTTAGTTGCAGATATTATTTTTCTTCGTGTAAATGGCCATTATCCTATATGTCTGTGTCTCTCTCCATCCGTAATTTTATAATTATTTTTTAATAATATTTTTTTATTTTAATAAATAATTATAATATCTAAAATTTATTATTATAAAAGATAAATATTCATGCTCACTTGAGTTTGTTGTTAACTTTCAACTTAAAAACTTGAACGATAAGAGATTATTCATCTCAATTTAAAGTTAGAGTAGTTCACAAGCCATATCCTAGTATTTGGACACAAGATTTTAAAAATTGAAAAAAAAATGTATGTATATATATATATATATATATATATATATATATATATATATATATATATATATTTTATTTTTTATATATTTTTATCTTTTTTTTTTT
>Ga0209389_1005676_pt1 | contig 10681 bp, 10 predicted proteins | sample CowpearedBW_FD_187526 | JGI IMG/M metagenome (GOLD analysis project Ga0209389, IMG submission 187526) | Root nodule microbial communities of legume samples collected from California, USA - Cow pea red BW (SPAdes) (version 2) | ecosystem: Host-associated > Plants > Roots > Nodule | place: USA... | reverse complement strand
ACGCTGAGAGCTCTCCTCGGTCCGACCTCGCTACGAGCGAGTTGAAGCCTCAGTACGCTGAGAGCTGGCCGACCTGACCGACCTCGCCACGAGCGAGTTGATGCCTCAGTACGCTGAGGGCTCTCCTCGGTCCGACCTCGCTACGAGCGAGAGAATACCTCAGTACGCTGAGGACTCAACTCGGATCCGACCTCGCTACGAGCGAGAGAATACCTCAGTACGCTGAGTACTCAACTTGATCTGACCTCGCTACGAGCGAGAGAATACCTCAGTACGCTGAGGACTCAACTCGGATCCGACCTCGCTACGAGCGAGAGAATACCTCAGTACGCTGAGGACTCAACTTGATCCGACCTCGCTACGAGCGGGAGAATACCTCAGTACGCTGAGGACTCAACTCGAATCCGACCTCGCTACGAGCAAGAGAATACCTCAGTACGCTAAGGACTCAACTTGATCCGACCTCGCTACGAGCAAGAGAATACTTCAGTACGCTGAGGACTCAACTCGGATCCGACCTCGCTACAAGCGAGAGAATACCTCAGTACGCTGAGGACTCAACTCGGATCCGACCTCGCTACGAGCGAGAGAATACCTCAGTATGCTGAGGACTCAACTTGATCCGACCTCGCTACGAGCGAGAGAATACCCCAGTACGCTGAGGATTCAACTTGATTCGACCTCGCTACGAGCGAGAGAATACCTCAGTACGCTGAGAACTCAACTTAATCATTTTATTTTACTTGTCTTATGTTGAGGTCTCCCTTAGGCCGACCTCAGCTTGATCATTTTACTTATTTTATGTCGAGGTCTCCTTCGGACCGACCTCAGCTTTACCATGTTATATATTTACTTGTCCTATACTAGAATATGTGGACAGTTTATGACAACCTTTCATCCCAGCAAGTTGAGGACTCAAGGTTGGAGGACTGTGTACCGTCCAAGGAATGGCCGACCTCAACGTGCTCATCAGGATTCCGACTTGATAAATATTTTTCATAAAACAACGAGTTTTAGTCATAGGCCGAGGTGACGAGCATTTGGGCCGAGGTGACCGAGGTAACGAGCACTTGGGCCGAGGTGGCCGAGGTAACGAGCACTTGGGCCGAGGTGGCCGAGGTAACGAACAAATATCACTGGATTTTAGGAATAACCACCCACATGCGAGATTTCATGAGAGAATAGTGGAGAAGTGGGTAGGTTGGTTAGCTAAAGATCTGGCATTAAAATAGCAGTTTAAAGACTGAAGGACTCTATATATACATAGGGGATTAAGGAAAAAAGGGGGGTGAACTCAGGAGTGAGAGAGAGAATTATTGTTCTGGTTTGGCCATCATTCCTAAACCGGAACAAAATTCATAAGGATAAGGATAAGGAGGATTTTAGAATTTAGTGGGATGCAAGAGGATGGAGGTGCAAGAAGAACGACCATGTAGTGTAACATGAACAATGTTGCTAAACTCGAAGATCTGAAACGAGACAAAAATTGTAGCTCTAAAATTGTAACTCAACTAGGAAGTGAACAGATGAAAAATTATATTTAAAAAAGAAGTATTATTAAAAATAATATAAACAAAAAAAACTAAGTGCATAAAACAAGTTCATAATTAGTAATATAATTAAAAAAGCTCATAATTCATAAAATGCTCAATATAGAAAACAACTAATAAATTTATAGAGTCATAAAAACTGAACAAAATGAAGAGTAAAATTGCAAAAGAGCAAAAGCCTTCAAATTCTAAATAAATCCTAGACAAAACGCAGTGGAGTAGAAGTATCAGAGGTGTGGATAGAAAACGGAGTAGAAAATCATAAGCAGCAGCGAGGGCAACGAGCGAGGATGAAGAGTGTCAGCGACAGTGACAACGATCAAGGTGAAAAGCGTCGATTACAACGGGAGCGACACTCACATGGGATTACAAGAGCAACAATCATAGGGGATTACGAGGGCGAAGAAGAATGTGAAGGCAACAACCGTCGATCAGTGCAAATGCAATGATCATCAAGAGTGTATCGGTGGTGTCAATAATGGAGGTCGTGAAACTCGTGCCTCGTGTGGGTTGGTTCTGATATGAGTTATCAACATCCTCCAATCCAACGAGCAGCTATAAAGTGTTGTTTCCGTGTCCACACAACAAAAGTGTGTACGACATCGCATCGAACACCTTCCTTTGAGCTAGACATGGCCTTGTTCTTGAATACACAAAAAAGACATTGCCCTGTTCTTGGATAGACAAGAAAGACGCAACTTTATCTTGGGGACACACCTTCCTTTGAGCTGGCCATTGCCTTGTTCTTGAACACACAAAAAAGACATTACCCTGTTCTTGGATACACAAGAAAGACGCAACTTTATCTTGGGGACACGTTAGAGAAGACGCACGAAAACATATTTTGCTGTAAATTGTTGATAACGAAAGCATCTTCTATGATGGAAAGTAAGCTTCTGAGATGAAAGAAAGGAAGGAAGGAGAAGAAAGAGAAATGGAAGAGAAGATTATGGAACATAGGATCTAAGCGTTTTATTGTTTGAATGCTCCTCCAAAAGTTTTTTTTTTTTTAATTAAATCACTTTCTCAATCAAATTATTATTATTTATGTAATTTTAAAACTTAAATCATATTTTCTAATTTATGTTTAAATGTAATTTGTCATATATTTATTTATACAATTATTGTTATTTTGTATATTTCTTTCATTTGAATCATAAATTTTTAATTTATTTAATTTTAAATTAAAAATATCAAATATAATTTTTATAATATATTTTTTAAATAATAAATTAAAATTTTATTACCAATGAATAATATAAATAGATAAATTAACACTTTTTATTATATTGATTACTTATCTTTTAGAACAGTCGACATACCAAAATAATCTGCCTTCATTGCCACTCTGTTGATTACATTAAATATTCACAGATCCAAGAATCAAAAAAGTCAAAGGTAGTTAAGCCTACCTCCTACGATCTAAATCGCTTTCTGGTCTTTCTGGTAACGTATGCACATCAAGATACACAACACCATTCCTTTTGTGCACCCCCATTTCCCAAGGCTCGCGACGAATATAAGCTGTTGCCAGTATCTGCCAAGACAAAAGTACTTAGTTAATACTCATACGCCCCGGCAATCGCAGTACCACAACCACAATTTGTGTCTGACCTGGTGATTATTGGGAAAACCAGGGCAATGCCAAAAAAAGTTCACATGCTAGTCAATTGCAATTAAATTTAACAACAAAGGTTATCACTAATTGGGTTCGAGTTTTCTAAAAAACTAAGATCAGATAAGATTACCTTGTTAAGATTGTTACGGAATGTCTGCAAAGATAAAACAAGAGTGATGCACAATGATCAGAAATTACTTTAGAAACATATTAAAATATTTTCAAAATAAAGATCATAATGCATATCATACCACAAAATGAATGTTTTGAAGAGGGACAGTTTTGTCTCTAATGCAAGCAAGAAAATCACCAAAGCTGTCTGAGCCGAAGTCTGCATTACAAATTAAAAAACAGAACCAAAGTATTGTAATATAGATGGTGGTGTAACACTGGACATTGTTTCTCACGCACAAACAGACCAACTAGAATTCCATAATCCAATTAAATTCACAAACCAGGAATATAGATTAATATACAAATCATGTACCTTTCTTGGGAATGAATGTATCATAACCTTCATTCAGATCAGCTCCAACATCCTCAGTAATATGGCGCTTAAAAGGTCTCTAAATAAACAGGGAAAAGAAAACACTTAAATGAGCATAATATCATGGCAATGTATTTCAAATAGAACGAAACGAAAAGCAATAAAGTAATTGAGGATATCAAACAGCTTACCAAGCTACGATCATCAAAGTATACTTCTCCGCTTTCTACACGACTATAGCAGGCAATTTCACAAGGCTACCAGAATAGTCAAGATAACATAATGTCATAATCAGAAAGTATAAATCAAAAAGGCGATTTATAACATTTCACTTAAGCATCGCATCAAAAAACCATCACAGGAAAGAAAAAGTAGTTTCAATTTTTAAATCAAACAGAATAATTTGTTTCTCCATTAATTAATTCATTTTCCTTGGCTCAAAAGTTTCAACACAGTAAAGTTTGATATTGACACATAAAGTTCTATCTTTGTGATAATTTTTCAAATTCTTAAAGAAAATTGAACAATAAATTGCTGGATGCAGCAGCAGATAAATATAGGAAAATAGCATTCCCCGACCTCCTGAAAAGCAATGCACTTTCTTGACAGAGTTTCTTCACTTTTTGAAAGCTTCAACTCAGAGACAAAGCGCTCATCATGGCGACCGACCTGAAACCTATTTCCATATCCAAAATTCTGCCTCTGAGGATAACATCCACGACGAGGAAGAAGGCCGGCTCCTCTATCATTTTGATACCCTTGCTGCCAACGACCGCGGCCAAACCCCCCTCTACCCTGATTATTTGCATTGCGGGTGGCAGGCAATACTGCCAGAGAAAATCACATCTTGCCATAAAACGAATTGAGAAATAAAATCAACAATGATATTTTGTTTAAATCACCGACATGTTTAACTTCTGCCGAAAAACAGAAGCACCACTATGGGACGAATACCTAAAATTCCTGGCAACAAACAATCAAACCTTTTTCTATTAAGTAGGGCTGACTAAAAAAGTCAAACGACCCACAATGATTTATAGTGAATCATATCAGGTTTACGTACAAACATTAACCTCTAAATCATTTCTAATGATTTCGCCCATAATTTTTCTCGGTCTCCCTCAACTTCTAGTAATAGGATTGTCCTCCGCCTCATTCACTCTCTATTCGTCTACTCCTTATCTCTACACATACCCGAACAACCTCATGCAACATTCTACAAATTTTTTTCATACCCGAATTTTAACTACAATACATTCCTCTACAAGTAATACATGCTATGTTTTTTGCTATCAGACATAGTAATTCATCATCGCATAACAGGATTCGTTCACACGGAGCAACAAGACTAGCACACACTAATTAATTTTCCAATCCATAAATCACGAAAAAGTAGCAAAAACAATTGTTCAGCGCATACTTCAAACCAAAAGAGAGAAAGAGAATTTACCAGGAATAGGATAAGGACTTCTGGCGAGGGTTTTACAGTAATCTTCGTTATCGGAGTCAAACAGATCTTTGTCTTCGTAGTCGTGAGGGTGATCGGCGCGGTCCTTAGTGCTGTCTACAACGTCTCCATTCTCCTCCTCGTCCTCGGCTCCGCTGCTGCCACTGCCGCTAGCGGAGGAGGAGTCAGCGGCGCCCTCGCTGGATTTAGAGGAAGAGGCGGAAGACGACGAGGATGAGGAAGAGGAAGCGGCGGAGGAGGAGGAAGAGGAAGCGGGGGAGGAGTGGGACCCATTGTCGTTGTCGGAATCTTCGCCGAATAGGTCCTTCTCCGTGAAATCCATTGAGCACGCTTTTCGCGTTTCAGTGGGATGCAATGCTCATCAAGCATTCTTCGTTTCCAGTTTTTCTCTCTTTTATTTGGGCCACAACTTACAGTACTATCACTGATTGCTTTTTGCACCCATCTTCTAAAAAACTTAAAATGGCCATCCTTTAGTTTTTTTAATTATAAAATTTGAAAACATATTTCACAATTTATTTTCTTATCCATAAATATATTTCACATCTCTGAGTTACACTCCTAAAATGTATCTGCTAAATTCTAAAATTTTATTTTAAATTATGTAACCTAAAATATATTTTCAAATCTATAAATATATTCTGAATTCTACAACTAATAATATGCATATGAAATTTAGGATATATTTATTAATTTTATATAATTTAGAATAAATTTCTTAATCATGAAATTTGAAAAAAAAAAAAATCTCTTGTAAAGGTCTTAAAAATGACTTTTGTTATTCTACTACAGTAGAAAGTTGCATAAAAGTAATTATTATGAAAGTGACAAAAGCATTGAGAATACATAGTAATAATTGATTATGAAATTAGTCAATCAGAGTTTGTCGTGTACATAATTTTATAAGATTTGGGATGAATACTATGTATAAGTAACATATTTGGTAGTTTTCTTTTCTATTGTAGATTTTTGTTTTTTGAGTAATTAAGTTTGTTTGAGTTCAAATACTTGTTCTACAATTAAACAAGATTTCATCAATAGTTAATGCACAATATACACTTAATCTAAGAGGATTTTAATGAAATAAAAAGTTTTATGTGAGGTATCGTTACTTAAATTTGCCACTATTATAACTTTGAAATGATTGCTTATATATTTTGTAAGACCCATTAAAAATCTGTTTACGTAACTCTGTCCTTAATTCTGAGGGTTGTCCTGCAACAGTGGGCCTAAAGGCTGACCCATGATATAAGAACCCTTAGTGTTGCCCTAATTCCACATTTCATTCACTTTCAGAAAAGAACCAGCCGTCATCCCCTTGCTCTCACGTGACGCTCTGCTAGGGTTAGGGTTCTGCCGTCTTCGAACTAGTTCGAGATTGTTTCCTACTCCATGTAAGTGTTGTGGCAAGCCCATACTTGTTTCTTTTGCTCATTCTGTTCTTTTCCCAACTAGGGTTCCTAGTGACCATATCGTGCTTCTGTTCAGCCACCTTTTCAGCTCTTACGTTCGCTCTTTTAGTCGCTGTGCTCGTGTGTTCGGTATAAAGGGCGTGTCAGGTCTTTTTGCTAGCTATTCCCAGGTAAGGGAAGCTAGAACCCTCTTGTTCGGTATAAAAATGCTTGCTTGGATGTCATTTTCGTGGTTTTCGTGCTTATATGTGACTGTGAATGTATGGTGTGAATTGATTTGTTGTTTGAAAATGGAACTGTGTTGATGGCAGAGAGGAACAGTGGCAGAGTCTGATAGACTCGCCCAGGCGAACCTGTCTCGCTTAGGCGAGAGTTACAGGGACTCGCCTAAGTGTTTCTTCGCGAAGGGTCGCCCAGGCGACCCCCTGTACGTTTTGGGCGAGCGAACGTCTCGCTTAAGCGAGGAGAGTCTCGCCTAAGCGAGAACGCGCGCAGGGTTCCCAGGCTGGAAGTCGAGCTCTCGCCTAGGCGAAGGGAGCTCGCCTGAGCGAGGGTCCTCCTCGCTTGGGCGAGACCTTTCTGCCTGAGCGAGATGATGGGCGAAAAATGGTTTGGTCTCGATGTTTCTTGGATTTTAAAAAGTGAACAACATGCTTGTATGAGTTTTATCTTTAAATTTATGAACTGGATTGCCTGTATAAATGGTGTGGCGGGCGAGTGGTGAGTTGTGAGTTTTGACGTGACGGGAACATGATAATTGTATGAGATGATTCATGAAATTGGAGTGACAAGTTTGGTATGAGTAACAATAAATCTTGATGGTTGGTAAATCAGGGGCATGGTTACGTTATGAGGAGAAACACTTTACTCATGATTGGGAATAACGAGTTGGTAGCGATTCAACATATGAGAAATGGAATCTTGTTATGGGTGTTGGATTGAAATCTTGTGTGCAACATATGTATAAATTATTGGTTGTTTATGTACGTTGGTCCGTGTCAGTGCATAATTCCTTGGGGTCTCTAGGTGGGACTTTCAGGGTTGCGCTTCAGTGGTCGAGACGTAATTCCATGGCCCTTGTTAGTGGGTGTCTATGGTGGTGCCCCATCTGTATAACTAGAAAAGGATTCAAGGTAAGGTTGCATCCTGACACTCTGAGGAGCCAGTTAGTCTCACCTAGAGCGGATTGACTCTTGTGGTGAGAGTAGCAGGAGGCCTGAAATCCAGTAAGGGCTAACCTTGTGGTGAGGGAAATTTGATTCATCATAACACTTGTATTACATAGCTCAAGATCGAGCAGCTCAGGGTCGAGCAGAGGTATCCACCACAAGTGCAAGCATCCGCTAAATCCGACCAAGTTATACGTATCCGGATGAGTCGAGTCGAGTCGTAGTGTATTGAATGGAGAGTCATAACATGTTTGGTTGTTATATGGATATGAGATGATGAAAATATATTTGACTGTATGATGAATATGTGTTGGCTCTATCTTACCCGTTTTGTTGCATGGTTGTGTTGTATGTGGCTGTTCTTCCTTGCGATGATCATCAACTTGGTTGATGGGAGCAGATGGGCGAGGTTCTCGTGGTCAACAAGGGAATGGTGATTCCGCTACCTACCCGTCTGGGCTGTATCTTGTACTTCTTTCCGTCATGCTTCTTTAGGGCTATGGCCCCTGTATTCGTGATTATTAGATTGTAAACTTTTAGTTAAACAATTATTCTGCTTTTGTTGGCATCGTGGTGTGCCTAGTTTTGTAGGGGTGATGTTGGGAACCCCAAGACTGCATTGTTATACTATCTTATGTGTGGCGCTTCCTTTAATTGCGTTTATGAATTAAATGGGACGTTACATTTATGGTATCAGAACGGTCATTCCTTAGGTCTATGGACTTGGGTTGTCCGCTTAGCTTTCTCTGTGTGTCTCTAAGTGTTCGGTTAAAATTCTTGCCTTATCAAGTCTAACCAAGTGATTTTTCTGTGTGCCAGTGGACTATGGCACCTCCTCGTCGAGCTTCTCAATCATCCCAAGGGGACGCACCAGATATCGCCAGAGCCATGGAGGCGATGGTAGCAGCTATGGCGCAGCAGAGTGCTGCGATGATGCAGCAGCATGAGGCATCCATGCAGCAATAGGCGGCGTCGCTTGAGCAGTAGCAGGCAGTGATGCAGCAGATGGAGGCTGTGAGGGTAGCTGCTGAGGATGCTCATTGGCAGCACATGGAGGCCCTCTGCCAGTTGGAGGAGAACAGGGCGGTTGCCCCTGTGTTTGGTCCGGAACCACGACCTGCAGTCAGGGAGTGGAGCCTAGAAGACTTTCTGAAGCACCACCTGACGAAGTTTGATGGGAAGACTAGTCCTGACGCCGCAGACCAATGGCTGAAGGACCTAGAGTGCATCTATGACACCAAGATGTGCCCTACGGAGAACAGGTTGGCATTCTCGGTTTACATGCTCACAAGAGAGGCGGAGCATTGGCGGAGCAGCAACAGATCCATCCTAGAGGAGAGGGATGAGCTAGTGACGTGGGAGACTTTCAGAGAGAGATTTCTCTCAGAGTACTTCCCAGACAGCATCCGGTACGCCAAGGAGGTGGAGTTCCTCCAGTTGACCCTGGGAGGGAAGACTGTCACAGAGTATGCTGAGAGGTTCAAACACCTCAGCCGTTTCTACACCCTGCCGCTTGACGAAGAGTGGAGATGCCGTAAGTTAGAGAACGGCCTCAGGGGGATATTCGCTTGATGGTGGCACCCTTGTCCATCAAGGATTTTGCCGCGCTAGTAGAGAAGGCCAGGGTGATGGAGAAGATGAAGCGTGAGGTGGAAGGCCAGCGCCCACAGCAGCCATAGCCGCCTCAGAGGATAGGTGGACCATCTGGGTCTAGGCCCAGACAGGAGGAGCGGAGGAGACCATATGATAAACCCCACCATCAGCCTCAAGAGTCTAGGAGTTTTCCTCCGCAGCAGGGCCGAGTTCGGTGTTACTCATGTGGAGGACCCCACCCGAGGTACGCTTGTCCACGTAGGGAGGGTTACCGTAGGTGCAACAACTGTGGCAAGGAAGGCCACTTTGGGAGGGATTGTCCCAAACTTGCTAGGGCAGTGACCCGCCCTCCAGTTCAGACACCCCATCAACATCAGGGGAGAGACAGAGGCAACAGGCCTCAGGCGACAGGCAGAGTCTATGCCATGATCGGAGCTGAGGCTATAGGTTCAGGTAACCTTGTTATGGGTTATTGTGTGATTTCTGGGATGAGATGTTGTGTGCTATATGATTCTGGAGTGACACACTCTTTTGTGTCAAATGCGTGTGTGGAACGGTTGGGTCTGCCGGTGCATGAGCTGCAGTGTGAGCTTGCGGTGTCTACTCCGGCATCGGGTTTGGTCAGGACGTCGTCCTTGTGTGCTAGGCTTCCAGTGGAGGAAGAGGGGAGCAGGTACAGGGTGAACTTAATTTGCCTACCTCTACAGGAGTTGGAGGTAATCTTAGGGATGGATTGGCTCTCTGCCAATCGCATCCTGATAGATTGTCGGGAGAAGAAGCTACTTTTTCCCGACACAGAGGAGCCCGAGTTGGTGTCTTCTCAGGGTGTTATGAGGGAACTACATGACGGAGCGCGGTGCTACATGATCTTCACACATATGGAGGTGGGGAGAGGAGAGACCACGTCAGTGATACCAGTAGTCCAGGATTTTGTAGACGTGTTTCCGGATGAAGTACCAGGGTTGCCTCCCAGTAGAGAAGTGGAGTTCTCTATTGACCTGGTACCAGGGACGGGTCCGGTATCGATGGCTCCGTACCGTATGGTTTCGGCAGAGTTGGTAGAGCTCAAGAAACAGATGGAGGATCTAATGGAGAAACAGTTCATCCGACCCAGCACTTTGCCTTGGGGAGCGCCAATATTGTTGGTAAAGAAGAAAGATGGGAGTTCGCGTCTATGTGTGGACTACAGGCAACTGAACAAGATGACGATCAAGAATAAGTATCCACTCCCGAGAATTGATGACTTGATGGATCAGTTGCATGGGTCATCAGTGTTCTCGAAGATAGATCTGCGATCGGGTTATCATCAGATTTTGGTAAAGGCTGATGATGTACAGAAGACAGCCTTCAGGTCGAGGTATGGCCACTATGAGTATGTGGTTAT
>Ga0209389_1005670_pt1 | contig 10685 bp, 4 predicted proteins | sample CowpearedBW_FD_187526 | JGI IMG/M metagenome (GOLD analysis project Ga0209389, IMG submission 187526) | Root nodule microbial communities of legume samples collected from California, USA - Cow pea red BW (SPAdes) (version 2) | ecosystem: Host-associated > Plants > Roots > Nodule | place: USA... | reverse complement strand
TAAATAATAGAAGGTATTTGCATATTACAATTTTTTTATAAAAAAATAAATAATCAATATCTTATATAAATTAATGTCAATATTATTATACATTAAAATTATTGTTAACAAAAAATGTATTTATTGAAATAGAAGTGAACAAAACAATATTTAAGTTTTGTAATATAGAGTATGATTGATTCATTTTCAATTTTGCATTTATTTTCTTATCCTAGTAAGTCTTTTTATTGTTTTGGAACAAATCAACACTTGATTCACAATATCTTTTAAATTATAAGCTCAATTAGTATATTGTTAGTGTATTGTTAGCATAATAATTATTTATACCAAAACAATGGATTAACCAAACACTATAACACAAATGCAACAATCATAAATTAAGCAGTAGGTTAAAAGTTGAACAACTATAATACTCATAGGATTAATTTAGAAATGATATTTGTGTACTAAGATAAATTTAGCAATAATATATTAAGATAGTTAATTTCTTAAAAGCATACATAATTTATTAAAAAAAATATTACTAATCAATATGAGAAGTGCAGAAGAATTAATGAAAGTTAATCTATAGGAAAAATCGTCCTAGATATCTTGATTTCTTTTTTAAAAGTGAACTGTAGAAATCTTTTCCAGGATGTTAAAAAAAAAACAGTTTGCATAATACAACAGAAAATTTGATCATTTTCAGTTTTTTTGTTATTCCTATCACTTCATATTCACTTTAGTGTGATTTGGATTTAACTCTATATATTATTTTGTTACTAATGGATTCAAATTGACGGTTTTTTTGTAATTGGGGGTCTATTGTAATTTGAATTTGTAAAATAGGGTTATGGGACGACATTAAAGGTGAAGTCGTCTTTCCCCCAGCCGGTTTCATTTTTGTTTTTTAAAAAAATGATGTCGTTATGGTAGAAACCGGTTTTTGCACATCTAAAATTAAAGTCGTGATGATGGATGTCGGTTTCACTTTTGATGATAATCCATTCCGATCTTTAATTAATATTTAATAGTAAATGATGTATGATGAGTCAGTGGCAGACTTAAAGTACAATACGTCCAACTCAATTCATCAAATAACAAGTTTTTTTAAATAGTTAATGACAACGATACAAACTCTGCACAAGCATCACTAACGTAGAAATTCCAAAATCATGACTTTCTAAAAATTATTAAGGATTTGTTCTGATGTAAAAAAAAAACTAAAAGTAAAACCGTTCTTTACTCGAACGATTTTAATCTCCGATGCCGGCATTCATCATCACGACTTCTATTTTAGATGTGCAGAAACTGTTTTCCACTATGACGACATTACTTTTTCAGAAAAAAACAATCAAATCGGTTTAGGGGAGGATGACTTCACCTTTAATGTCGTCCTTCCCCATGACGACTTAACCTAATTTTGAAAAAAAAATTCAACGGACCCTATTTTACAAATTGATGGTCAAAAAGACCCAGAAATATAAAAAATCCCAAATTGACACATGCTTCACAAAAATCTTTCTTTTTAATTTATAAGCTTAATCAACCTAAAAAACATTGTATGCCATATAGCCTACCAAGAGAACACAATCATAAACCAAGTAGTGGACTAAAATAAGACAACAGTAATACACATAATGATGATCTAGAATTGGTGTTGATGTATTACAATTTTTATACTACAAATTATATAAGTCATTACAGAAAGATAAGTAACTAGTTTCACATCAAATTTCCTTCAAATACTTGTTTTGATATTTGTTCTGCTAAGTAAATGTAGAAATGCCCCATAGCTCCGGCACGAAACTTGTTTTCATATACAGATTCCAGTGTTAGAATTTCCCCATCTTCGATCTTGACAGAACCAAGTTTAGGATAACAAACTGACATCCCAACTAGGTAGCCCTTTTCATTTCCTGCTTCTTTTCCAGTCCCGTATTTTGGATTTGAAGTGCATAAAACCCTTCCATCCTAAGTTAAGCATAATCATAAATATAGAGATGATTCACTGAACCTTTTAATTCCTTATAAAGATATAAAAGTACCACCAAAATGTATTCCTAATGAATATATGAATTACACAAAATTTAACATAAGTTTATCAACATGATACAACTTATATGGGAACAAAAAATATCAAATATTACCTGTCCATATAGAGTAACATTGACAATAACGGTGTGCAAAATATAACATTAATAGTTTTAATAACATTAATTATCATACACTTAAGATATAACATATATATAAAAGCAATTGTGCATGGTAACAATTATAATATATTGTGTTTATTAAGTATGCCGGATATTTCTTTTATCATTATCCAAGAAACTTATTTTAATATTTTTATTTTTATAAAATATGAACATGCATAAAATCAAAATCATCAGCATTTACTTGTTAAGAAAAAATGTTAATCAAAGAAAAGTTCTAATCATCATCATTGTTACTTTAATGGCTAAATTGAATAATTATTCTTTTTTATTATGGTGACAAAAGTAATTTAAAATAAATTATAATCGGTGTAAATTATGTCAAACTGAAATAGGACTTAATACTTAAAATTAAGAAAGTTAAAATCAACAAAAATCATATTAAAATAAAATGAGATAGGTAAAAATTAAAATGGAAAGAAAAATAACTGTGATTAGTTAAAATAAATTTAAATAATAATTTTTTGTAATTTAAAATTATTATGATTATTATTAATTATATTATTATAAGTAATAAAATTAGTGGGTGATGCTGATAAAATTAGGGCATATAAGCAATACTCTCATGTCATGTTGACTTTATTTTATTTTTATGTTATTAATGAAGGAAATACAAAATGTAAAAATCTTCACAAATTCATCTTGGCAATTCTTCTCTCATTCATTAAAACAATCACATATCTTTTTCGCTTTCTTTCCTTTACTAATGCAACAACATAAATATGCAACCAAAATCTTATTAAGTAATTTGATAGTTTGAAATTTTCTAATAAATAAAAAGGTTAAAATACACATTGGGTTCCTATTTTTGTTTAGTTGTGTCAATTCAGTCCTAATATATATTTTTTATTCAATCAAGTCCCAATTTTTGTTAATTTTGTTTAATTTGGTCTTTTTTTTGCTAACGTCGTTTAAATAATTAACGTCAACGAACAGTGACTCTCCCACGTGTCACTTCGTGATTTATTTTTTTATTTATTTTTTTCTTTTTCGAAAAAATTTCCACATGTCAATGCATCAGCGTGCCACATATCAGAGTTAATGTTTTATTTTCAATTTGGTCTCATCTTCGTTATTTTTGTTCAATTTAGTCCTAGTTTTTTTTAAAGAATGGAGCAATCTTGTCCCTCTTCAAATTGAGACCAAATTTACTTTTTATATAAATGTTATAATGATGTTTTTATTAAAAAAAATTTAAGGTTACAATTATTTCGCTTTCATGATATAGAGGATGATTGGTTCATATTCAATTTTGCATTTATTTCTTTTTTCAAATGTTCATTTTGGTGTGATTTGCACCTCACCCTACACAAGTCTTTTTATTGTTCTCAGACTCAAATTGGCACATGATTCACAACATCTTTGTAATTGTAAGCTCAACTAGTAGACCGCGTTTTCTTAGCATATTGTTAGCATAAAAATATTTATACATACCAAACAATTCATCAAACAAACACTATAGCACAAATAAAGTCATCATAAACAAAGCCGTGGGTTAAAAGTAAAATAACAATAATAATTTTGAAATGATATTTATGTAATAAAACCTATTTTTTCAAATTAAGTATGCAAAAACATAAACTTAGCAATGATGCAGTAAGATAGTTAATTTCTTTAAAGGATGTAGAATTTATTAAAACTTTTATTACTAATTAATATAAGAAGTGCAGAAGACTTAATGTAAGTTTATCTATAGGAATAATCATCCTAGATATTTTGATTTTCCTTCTACAAAAGTGAATTGTAAGGATCTCTACATGGATGTAACAAAAACAAGCTTGCATAATACGAGAGAAAATTTATTATTTTTCGGTTTTTGTGTTTATTTCTTTCACTTCATCTACACTTTGGTGTGATTTGTAATTAACTCTACACATTCTTTTGTTATTAATGGATTCAAATTGACACTTGGTTCACAAAATTCTTTATTTTTAATTTATAAACTCTATATGCACAAAAAATGATTGTATACCATATAACCCACCAAGAGAACACAATCATAAACCAAATAGTGGATTAAAGGTAAGACAACATCGTTTTTGTTTGGTTAGACGATGTAGGTTAACGGTTTTCATTGAAGTAAATTTTATCTATAGGAAAAATCATCCTAGATATTTTTGATTTACCTTTTACGAAAGTGAATTGTAGAGATCTTTACGTGGATGTAAGAAAAATGTTTGCATAATACAAGAGAAAATTTATTCATTTCCAGTTTTTCTAGTTATTCCTATCACTTCATCTTCACTTTAGTGTGATTTGGATTTAACTCTACATATTATTTTGTTACTAATGGATTCAAATTGACACATGCTTCACAAAAATCTTTATTTTTAATTTATAAGCTCAATCAGCCTAAAAAACATTGTATGCCATATAGCCCACCAAGAGAACACAATCATAAACCAAGTAGTGGATTAAAATAAGACAACAGTAATACACATAATGATGATCTAGAATTGGTGTTGATGTATTACAATTGTTATACTACAAATTATATAAGTCATTACAGAAAGATAAGTCACTAGTTTCACATCAAATTTCCTTCAAATACTTGTTTTGGTATTTGTTCTGCTAAGTAAATGTAGAAATGCCCCATAGCTCCGGTACGAAACTTGTTTTCATATACGGATTCCAGTGTTAGAATTTCACCATCCTCGATCTTGATAGAACCGGGTTTAGGATAACAAACTGACATCCCAACTAGGTAGCCCTTTTCATTTCCTGCTTCTTTTCCAGTCCCGTATTTTGGATTTGAAGTGCATAAAACCCTTCCATCCTAAGTTAAGCATAATCATAAATATAGAGATGATTTACTAAACCTTTTAATTCCTTATAAAGATATAAAAGTACCACCAAAGTTTATTCCTAATGAATATATGAATTACACAAAATTTAACGTAAGTTTATCTACATGATACAACTTATATGGGAACAAAAAGTATCAAATATTACCTGTCCATATAGAGTAACATTGACAACACCGGTGTGCATATGAGCAGTGCCATATATAAGATAACCACCTTTTGTCATTGGGATGTTTGCTTTCTTAACATGAGGGAAGTCATTGTCATGATTTCTCGGGATCTTATACTCTGCCTATAACAAATTGAGAAACTTATTTTACTCACATATCGACGAAAAAAGTAATTAATAGCCTAATACTTTTGTTTGGAAAAGAAATGAATTTCAAAAGTTTGCTTATGATTTGTAAAGTCTTGTGTGTATTGAACAAATGATCTACCTGACAATCATGAATTGTTGTAGAACCATTTGATCTTACACGATCAGTTGAATCAAGTATATAGAACTTAAGAGGCACTTGGTGTTCATCCCAATCAATCCACTTTATTTTGTATCTTAGGGCAAGTTTTCTCGTTGGGCCACGAAAACCATCTCTTAATTTGCATTGTACGTTATCTTGACAACAAAAGAGCCCTCCTTTATAATTTCTAGACAACAATTGACCATTGATGCCCGTTGTGACATTGTAAAAGTCCTTTGGGAGATTCATAAGCTTGCACCTACACTCTGTACACCCTTTTCTATCTTGTGTTCCACGTGTATCAATAACCATGATGCTAAACAACCATTTTTCTTTAAACCCATGCTTTATTTTTGTAGGATTGCCTAATTCAACTGCAAAAGGATCTGGAAGATTTGAAGATGTTCCTCGTGATTCTCCTCCCAAGCCCCAATAATGTGGAAGCAAAAAACCTTGGCATGCACCATCATTTCTTTCGAATTCGATACCATTGCTAAGGTCGTGAGATTGTTTAATGTACTGTGACATGGTAATGTTTTCAATATATTTTACAGCAAACCAATGATGAAGGTAAGTTTCATACAAAGGTACTGAATTACCATCTTCATCAACTACTTCAACATCAAAACTCTTGACCCCAATGTGACCCCTTGGAAATTCAATGTCTAGTAATGTTTTCACCACAACTTTCCCTGGTCCCACTTCAAAATTTTCAGACAAAAAGGTAGCTGACTTTATATGATTTTCACCAGACTCTAATACAACGGAGTCAATTTTGTCAAAGAGCAACGCCATTATTGATAATAAAATTATTGCTCCTTTAGAGATAGTCCTCATATCAACCTACACAAAAATTGTTGCCATTAGCCATGAAAATATGCATATAGGGTCATTCATTTGATAATCTTGTAGATGATTTAAGATGTAGTGAAAACTTGTGAATTGGATAAGATGGAAAAGAAAAGGTAAAGTAATAGAAAATTGACGATAAAAAGTTCATACCATATAAGAAAAAGATAATGTGTTGATCATGGTGGTGATTTGTTCTTGGATGAAGATGTGTGATCATTCAAATTTTAAAGTAGGTAAATTTATAGGTAGATGAAATTAATTGCTAGTTTTGTATATGGCGGATCACTATATGACGATTAATCTGGCGTAACTAAATTTTAAATTGATGTTGGTTGTCTCTTCTTTGTTGGTTGTATAAGGTGTTTTGTAGTGTACTTAAACCTAAATTAACGTGTATTGACATAGTTTTACAGATCTACCAAACTATTTGGAAACTTTGTAACTATTTGTAGATGTAAAAACAACTTGATTAATGATTTGTTTGGACAAACTTGACATGGTTTCACTTATATAGGTGTTTTTTTCCTAGATAGCAAAGTTCTAATATTATATGACAGTATGTTTTGGGTTAAATTATGCTTAAAAGATGAAATTAAAAAATATCAATCATATATTTAACCAAAAGAAGTTTATTCAAACAAACAACTAAGGAAGAGAGAAAAAAAGTTTTAATAACATTAATTAACATACACTTAAGACATAAAATATATAAAAAACAATTGTACATGGTAACAATTATAATATTTTTATTTTTATCATTATCCAACAAACTTATTTTAATATTTTTGTTTTTATAAAATGTGAACATGCATAAAAACGAAATCATTGGCATTAGTTAAGAAAAAATGGTTAATCAAAGAGACGTTCTTATCTTCATCATTGTTACTTTAATGGCTAAATTGAATAATTATTCTTTTACTTTTGGTCACAAAGATAATTTAAAATAAAATATAATTGGTGTAAGTTATGTCAAACTGAAATATGACTTATTATTTAAAATTAAGAAAGTTAAAATTAACAAAAAATCATATTAAAATAAAATGAAATAGGTAAAAATTAAATTGAAAAGAAAAATAAGGGTGATTTGTTAAAATACATTTAAGTAATAACTTTTGTATTTAAAATTATTATGATTATTATTAATTATATTATTTGTTAAAACATACTTAACTCTTATTTTTATGTCATTAAACGAAGGAAATTCAAAATGTAAAATCTTCACAAATTCATCTTGACATTTTTTCTCTCATTCATTAAAACAATCACAAATCTTTTTCGCTTTCTTTCCTTTACTAATGCAATAACATAAATATCCAATCAAAATCTTATTAAGTAAATTGATAGTTTGAACTTTTCTAATAAATAAAAAGGTTAAAATACATATTTGGTTCCTGTTTTTGTTTAGTTGTGTCGATTCAGTCCTAATATTTTTTTTATTCAATCAAATTTTAATTTTCGTTAATTTTGTTTTATTTAACCCATTTTTCTAACATCTTTTAAATAATGAATGTCAATAAATAATGACTGTCATTTGTCCCTTCCTAAGTTTTTTTTATTCCAAAAAATACTCAAGTGTCACCCCAACAATGTGCACCTATCAGAGTTAATGTTTTATATTCAAAATTTAGTTTCATATGTTATTTTTATTCAATTTAATCCCAATATTTTTAAATGATGCAATTTTGTCCCCACTCCAATTTGAGATCAAATTTATTAAATATTTTTTAAGGTTACAATTAATTTAAAATTAGATTGAAAATGTTAAGAATGAAGACTACTATAATTAATCTAAAATTTTAAGAGGTTACAAATCAAATGTGATTTTTAAACTTTTATATCATTATGTGATTTTTAAAAATCACATTGTTACTTCATGTGATTATGTAATTTTTAACCTTTTCAAATTTTAAATCAATTATATTAGCCTTCATCATTAAATTTTTTGTTCTAATTTTAAACTAATTGTAACCCCTAAACCCAAATATTTAATAAATTTTGAATTTTAATAAAAGCATCATTATAACATTTATAGAAAAAGTAAATTTGGTCTCAAGTTGGATAGGAACAAATTGAATATAAAACATTGACTCTAACATGTGGCACGTTGCTAGATTGACATATGGATATTTTTTCAAAAATTAACAAAAAATTAACAAAAAATTAACAAAAATTAAAAAAAAAACTAAAAAAATCATGAAGTCACATGTGACAATCAATATTATTGTCAATTATCTAAACTGTGTTAAATAAAAAGAACCAAATTGAACAAAATTTATTAAAATTAAAACCTAATTTAAAAAAAAAACTAGCGTATCGTGCTTGTGTGTATTATTTTTTAAATATGTGTGATTTTCTATTAGTAGGTAATAATATTGTAATATTATTAAATTAATATATAAAGTAAAAATATATTTATTAAAAATAAAGTAAAATATGTTAGAACAGATGAAAGAATAACCATTGATAAATAAAGAAGAAGAGAAAAAACAGAGATAGTCGATTTTATAAAAAACTTGTAAAAATAACGGTCAATTTTTAAAAATTTAATAAATTATTATATTTAAAGGGTAAAATTGGTATTTTAAAATGTGGGAAAAAAAAGAAGAATCATTTTTATATATTGTTATAAATATTCAAATTAAATTGACAAAACTGAAAAAAAAAATATTTTATTCTTATAAAAATATAAGAAGATACTATGAAGTGTTAGGTCAGTTTTCTTTTCTTTTTTTCTCAAATTTCGTTTAGGGTTACCCAAAAAGCATTTTTTAAATCTATTACTTTTAGTAAGTGTTATTCAAAATGTAGAAAAAAGTGTCTGGTTATATATTCTAAAGAAGAAAAGTATTTTGAAAATGCAGATTTCAAAATCATTCCAAAATGTTCTTCCACAAATGTGACATATTAAAATTTTATCATTTTATTGAGAAGGATTTCGATACAAATTTGGAACTGATATTTAATTATTCATTTTGTTCAGAACTTCTCATAACAAGATTTATTCTCGTAAAATGAATATTTTAGAATCCCTGTGACCTGCATTGAACCTCAGTGTTTGGAAATGTCGACTTTTGATACACGTGGTGCACACGCGCAGGAGTTCCACTTACGTGTTTATTTTTATTTTATGTTCATATTTTGATTATAGAAATGCTATATTTTTCTTAATTTGTTTATATTTTAAAAAAATTCAAAAATATGTTGAGGTATCGATTGATTTGAATCCACTCCATCTCAAACCAAAATTAAATTAATTAAACTTGGTGCCAATTGATTCAGTTATTGAATTTGTGAGTTACATATTTAATGAACTAAAATCAAACTAAAGGTATAAATTTTCCATTATTTTTATGCCTAATTTGATGGTATAATAATATTTTTTGTCATTTAGATTTTACAAGATACTTACAACCAAATATGCTACTTTTACATCTTTTAATAATATATTTATGTGTGTATTTTTCACAAAATAAAGCATTTTTTTCTATTTGTAAATAGAATTTTACGTGTTTACCTGATATGGAAATAAAAATGCAAGTACACTCTTTAATAAATATTTTCAATATGAAAAGAAAAACATCAAGAAAAATCTAGGTAACTTTACATGGGACTTTAGGCATCTTGTAACACCTTGCTTATAACACAATTTGAATTAATTTCTCAAAAAATATTTAGAGAAGAAAATAAGTGATTTTTCATGATAGTAGAAGTGCATGAGTTGATTTAACAAAAAAAACTAATTAATTTTACTTTTTTTGATAAGTTTATCCAAATTGGCTCTATGCCATGTTGGTTTTCAAGTAGAGAAAAATATATGGATAGACTGATTTTTATGTTTTAAAACATATTAAAAATCTTTTTAATATACAAATATCAATGTAATTTGAAGACTCGGAACAATATAAAAATACTAATATAAAAATACTAATAGAGAATTTGGACTCATTATAAAACATAAATACTTTAATTCTTAGCAACCATTTTGTCCCCATAATTATGAAACACTTCAAAGGAGGACCTTTGTCAATTATTAATTTCATTTCTTAAACTTCTTTTACCACACAACATGAATTTACTCAATAAATGTAAAGAAAAATGTTACATAGGGTACGGTAGAAGGGATTATACCCCTTATACCAAACATGCATGCATAGCACCAAGTGTAGAAATCATTGTTGTAAAGTTAAAGATTCCATGTACACTGATACGTGTGATGGAAACTACTAGTTTCCATCACATCGCATACATAAGTGTACATTGAAAAACAAAGAAATCAGATTAAGATAGAAAGAAGTAACTCAACTTTATCTACACCATGATTGATGATCTTATACTGATTTTTCAATATCAATAGCACACAACTGAATCTAGATCCT
>Ga0209389_1005668_pt1 | contig 10686 bp, 9 predicted proteins | sample CowpearedBW_FD_187526 | JGI IMG/M metagenome (GOLD analysis project Ga0209389, IMG submission 187526) | Root nodule microbial communities of legume samples collected from California, USA - Cow pea red BW (SPAdes) (version 2) | ecosystem: Host-associated > Plants > Roots > Nodule | place: USA... | reverse complement strand
TTATTTTTCAAGTATGGCTTCAAAATTGTGTTCATAACACAATGAAAGGTTACAAGTGCGTTAGTGATCCCTGTAAGACCCACTAAATTTAAATAATTAAATAAATAATTATTTAATAAATGTGGGTAAGAGAAGACTTTATGACATTAAATACTAACTTTCATGATGTGGCAAAGTACTAGCTCAAGTGGTTGAGAGTACTTTATTATGTGAGAGGACTTGGGTTCAAGTCCTATGTATGCCATTTGTGTAGTATTTAATTTTAATGTTTTAATAATATGCATGTGCGTGTTAAGTAAAAATATAGTAATTGAATTATACTAGTTGGTATGAAACATGATTTGGTTGAGTGGTTGAGCATTGAATTGGTATTGACTTGGCAATGGCATGGTGGTGGGTTCAAGCCTTGGGAAAACCTAAATTAAACTTTTTTTTTTGCTAATGTTGGATTTGGATGGAATGGGAAGGTTAAAGGAAACCCTAACTGATCTAGCAGCCATGGGTGGCTATAAAACAGCCATAAAGGGACCATGAATGACAATTAACCATCAATTAAGTGGAAATTCCGTTTTGCATTATTGACCTAATTTTAAAGCACCGTTTAAAAGGTAAAATTTGAGTATTAGGAAAGGTTTTGGCAAGGTTGAAACTATACCAGAAACAGAGCATGAAAGGAGAGTCTTGGTGAGTGTTGGGTGAGGTTGTGGGTCTGAATTGGTAGAAGAGCAAGAAGGATATTGGCAAACAAGGAGGAAGTAGCAAATTTATCAAATTGAGCAAGGAAATCCATGTTAGGGGAGTTCCTTTTGATTGGTTTATTTGCAATTGTATGTAATCGTGAATTGTCAAGTGTTTGGTATTGCATGTTCTTGTTTTTCATCTGAGTTCAGTCAGGTTTCTGGAATTTTCCAGAAACCGCCTGGCGGTCACGCATGCCCTGCCAGGCGACACAAGCTGCAGACCCAGTTTCTGGGTTTCCTCCATGAACCGCCTGGCGGCAGAGGATGATCCGCCAGGCGACGCGGGCACGATTATGAAACTTTTGGTTGTTTTGGGTATTTTGTGGTATTTGTGATGTTGCCGTGACGATCTTATGCTTGAATGCGAATTTTGATGAGTATAGTTGGTTGTGTAATTATGGTTATGTGGGATGCATGAATTCTATATGAAATTAGAGGTTAGCGTTTATGTTGGGGATTGGGTAGAGTTCAGTTTGATTGATGACTATGATGAATACACTATTTGAGGGAATTAATGTTAATTTGAACGAACCAGGAACTCTGTCATGTATGTGTTTGCAATATTGTGATAGTGTGAATATAGGTATTGTGAGTTGGGGTGATTAGGAACCAGAACTGAACTGGAATCAAACGGGTAAAAGCTCTGTTGGCAAGTACTGCCTGGCGGGTTCTGGGTGGCCGCCAGGCGATACCTCAGGTTCGCTGGTGGTTTGGGTTCTGTGTGTTCTTCGTGTTTTGGGTGTTGTGCCGGGTGAATTAATATGCATGATAGGGCTTAGTGGAAGAGTAATGAGGTGAAGAGAACTCGGGCATTAATAGAGACTGTATTTATTTGAAAGCTGGAATGAGGACATTGTATAGTCACTAGTTAATTGATTTGGGTGGGTTAATTGGTAATGCATGGAGAGTGAAGTAGAATGAGACATTTATGTAAATTTGCTTGTGTGCCAATATTTGAGAAAGATGTTATTGCAGTGTGTAAAAATGCATGTTAGTGTTGTAATTACCTTTGGGTGGTTGAGAGTGATGCCTGTGATTGGTTGTGATCAAATATTTCCATGTTTGTGTAGTCCTTCAGTATATGTAAATACCGTATTGACAACTTTGGGGTATGACACAATGTATAAATTATGGACGAGGGGTTAAGCCTAATGATCCCTGTTTTGGTGAGATTTATATGCATATTTGTAATGTGTTGTGTCGTAATTCCTTGAGTGGTATGTTTTGAGATCCTTTGGGATCTGTTTAAGTGCCTAAAAACTAGTAGCATTGTGCTACTGGTATAGTGCCTGGCAGCGTGAGCGAGCCGACAGGCAGACAGGTTACAAACCAGTTACAGCGCGAGCAGGGCGCCTGGCGGCAGGGATGGTTCTGCCAGGCGAAATGGTGAAACAAAAGGCCTGGGGGGAGGCTGGCGCCTAGCGGCGTGTGATGGGTGCGCCAGGCGGTGACGACAGTGCATGGCGCCTAGCGGCAGGGTGGTGTCCGCCATGCGGTGACGGTGCAGTGATGAGTCTACAGGCGCCTGGCGCCTGGTGGTGTGTGATGCCCGCCAGGCGGTCTGGAGCTCGATTCCGCCTCGCGGCGTGAGATGCGCGCCAGGCGGATTTGGTCCAGGGATGGTGCGTGAGGAAAGTTTTCTACACCGCTTTAAGGGATGTTCATGATACGATGCTTTGGCTGGGGCCCAGTTACGAGTGTATCTTGTATTGGGGTAACACGTGACCACTTGAGGTTGTAGCCTGGTGGTTTAGGAAGTCCAGTGGAGTGCCTCACTGGTATCAAAAACTTGTCAAGAATGGTAGTCTTATTCAATGTCCAATAGTCAAAGCAAAACCTCTAACATTGGGTTTGATAATCCCTGTTCTCAGCATTTCCGCAACTTGTTTCTCAATCTTTGTCTTCAATAAATGTGGATAACAGTAAGACCTAACATTAATAGGGTTTATTCCCGTCTTAATTGGAATTTTATGGTCCATATGCTTGCTTGGTGGTAACCCCTGAGGATTTTATGTGCCTATATATAGAGGTACCAATAACTAATATGGACAATTTTAGTCATATAATGGATTTGATTTCATTAAAGAAAGGATTCTCTTGGTTCTTGGCTTAGGCCTCTGGTTCTTATCAAAGATTAACATCTTTGTGGTGAATCTTCACTTGGCTTATCAATTTGCTAGATTGTGGCGTCCTTCATCTTTGTCTTATTCTGCATTCTTCTTTGATTCATTCGTGTCGTGCCTCTTGAGGATTGAAATACAAAAACGATCATACTCTTTCATGGATAGGATCATATCATCTGGTATCTAGGACAAGGTTCTCGTTTGAATTTCTTCTTCTATCTTAGTTTTTTGTCATATAAAAAAAACCTAAAATTTTTGAATGTTTTTGTGTTCTATGCTTTGTTTTGAAATTTTGTTGTTTCATTATTCTTATTTGTAAGGAGTCAAACCCCTAAGGTTTTTTTTCCAATTTTGTTGTATTTTTAATTTTTCGTATTTTTTTTCTATTATTCATTTAAATTGTGTATTTCTACATTTGATTCGTGGAAATTATTTATTTTTGTGTTTGAGGATTTGCAAGTGCAATTACTTTCATTTACATGAGTCTAGGGGTTTGAAGGATAAATTGTTTATTTTTTGTGTGTTGAACTGCAAAAAAAAAAATTGTGGATCAAGTCAAATGGAAACAAATATATATTGAAAAAAAATAAGGATCGTAAAAAAAGGGTAGTTCAACACAACTTTTTATTGCAATTTTATTTGTGATTTATTGATATTTACTTGCAATCAGTCTTTCTCTTAGAGTCTTCGTGTTGTCTCTTTTAACTCTCTTTGGTAGTCCTATTATTTTCTAATTTTAATTTTCTTGTTTTGTGTTTTTAAAATTCCTTGAAGTTTTGTCAAGAGTTTTGTATTTTCTTTAACCTCTTAAGTCAAGATTTAGATCTCGCAATGTTTTTCACATTGTTTGTTCACTTTTTTCTTAAGCTACTAGAGTTCTTTGCGAAGCCTAAAGGGAATTTGAGTGGTAAAAGGAAAGAGAGTACATTCAAGAAAAAGCCTATAAGTGTGATACACAAGTGGAAAATTGAGTGAAACACTTATAAGAGTGGTAAGTTCCACACAAAAAAATTACTATTACTAACATTTTTTTGTAGAACATGACTTCTTCCCAGAATAGTGATCATTTATCACCTAAGACTGCGACAATTATGGTTGCACTTGATAAGCTCACATTACAAATGAAACAAATGCAACAAAACAATCAACAATAGTTTCAAAGGCTCCAAAAGAGGGGGTGGAGAGAAGAAGAAGAAGAAGAAGAAGAAGAAGAAGAATAAGAAGAATAAGAAGAAGAAGAAGAAGAAGACATGATGATTCATATCATTCTTCTAATAATGATGAAGAGGAGCATGTTTTTAGACCATGGAGAGCCAAAGACGAGAGACATTTAGGAACCACATGCTTAGGAGGGATAATGATGAAAATAAGCATGATTTTAGACCAAGGCGAGGCCAAAGACGAGAGGAGTTTGGGAACTACACACCTCGAAGAGATAAGATGTGGAGGATGATTATAATTCATAAATTTAATGAAGTTAATGACCCAGAAGCCTACCTGGCATAGGAAATGAAGCTTGACCAAATCTTCAGCTCTTACGACTATGAAGATGATGATAAGGTTCTTATGGCTTCCTTTGAGTTTGAAGGCTATGTTATGAATTGGTGGAATCAAATCACCATGGACATAGCTAGAAGGTGATTGCCAATCTCTACATGGGATCAATTAAAGGTAGCTATGAAGGAAAGATTTGTACCTTCTTATTATAAAAAGGAGATCTTCAACAAATTACAAAGACTTACATAAGGAAATATGTGATATCGTTGTCGTGAAGCGATCAAATTACCACTACTTAACTTTAGCAACTTCAGTATTGTGCAAATTAGTAGTTAACAAACTAGTTAGGATTAAGTTAACCCTGAGTCGTCTCTCAATGAATACAAAATTAATTTCAAATATTTGATTCTTATAAAAATGCAATTAAAACTAGTAACTATAAAAATATGGGGTTTTGATATTCAAAGAATAAATGACACACAAGTAAACACAGTAATAGTAAATAGCTCAATTCCACTGCTCTTTCAAAATAGGATTCATCATTGGTTTTCTAAAGATTATTGTTATTGATTTCTTGTTGAAGATTTCAAATTAATCAATGTAACTTCTTAATTAATTTGTTGACGTCTTCACTTTTAACCAAAGTAACTTCTCAATTAAAATCAAGAACTTTGTAAATTAATCCTAGTAAATTTAACCAAAGTAACTTCTCAATTAAACATTATTAGTCTTAATCATGTCTATTCTTTTACCCCTTATATCTAGTAAAAGGTTAATCAATCAAAGTAACTTCTTGATTAATTCTAATCTAAGTTTTTACCTCTAATCAAAGTAATTTCTCAATTATTAGCAAAAACTCATGCAATCATATGAAAGTTTCTAAAATTAATCAAAGTAACTTCTTAATTAAAATTTAAAAACCCTTATACTCATACGATTGTTATGTTTTGTAGATTTAACACTATGCTAACTTGTTATAATGTAAAAATAATTACTTTTACTAGATTAAGAATCAAAAGACATAAATGAAAAATAAATCTCAACAAGAATCAAAAGAACAAATATATTAATTCATCTAACCTTAGAATCCAGTTAAGAAATTACAGTGGAATCAACCCTAAAAGCTTAGCCCTCCATGGGTTGGATAAAATACATGATAATATGATTAAGGAAAGAAAAATAAAAGAAAAGGAAGAACGAGAGATGTAGTGGATAACGATATTTGCCAAAATCAGAGAGTTGCTAAGTGTCCTTCTTCTGCTCCCTTAGGTCTCTTTATATAGGCTTCGATTGGACTTGGGCTTTATATGTTCTGTTGCTGAAATATTTTATCTTTATTTAATTAATTAGCAACTTAATTTCTGTCTAATTTCCAATTTTGCCCCTCTTGTTTAACTATTTTTGCAATATTGACCAGAATTTAACCAGAGTTGACTACTCCATTGACCATTTGACTTGTTTGACCAATTGACTGCCCTATGAGAAGCTAACACGTGGTATAGAGACTCTCTCTCTAGAATTAGGGTTTCCCAAGTGTTGCTTCCATGTTGACAATTGTTGTGATGCTTCCAAGTGAGTGATGCCCTTGTGGTTGCTCGACGAATGGTGGTGGCGCGTTGCTGGCTCACGGTGGTTTCTGAGGTGATGGTGGTTTAAACGCTACCATGGATGCGTGGTTGTTGGCTATTGCAGATCTGCAAGTGCTTTGTCATGGTGATGGTTTGACAATTTGCTGCCAGTGGCTGCCATGGGTGTTGAAATGATGCAGGTTCACGCATATCAATGGTGGATGCAATGGCTGCTATTTCATTGACGGTGGTGGAGCTGGTGCGCGTGCAGATGCAGGTGCGAAAAGTGGTTCTCGCGACTAATGGAGATGTAGATTCTGCTATCCAATCTGTGTTGGTGAAACTGAACGGAGTTGACGGTGGCATCCATTGTTGACATTGCAAGGAAGAAGATGATGCGTGAATGAAGCTCTACATTGGAAGTTCAAATAGATGCCACTTTTGAAGGTCGTGGTGGTTGTTGCGACAATGGTTTTGTTGTTTGCATTTCTGCAATGGTGGAGACAAAGCTGCAGTAGTGGTTTCCGTCTACGTGGCTGACGGTGGACGGCATGGAGGATGGCTGACGACTGTCGGCGTGGTAATGGTGGGAAAGCAGAAAAGTTAGGGTTTCTGTTTGGGAAGGAGATGATGATGTGGCAAGCTCTAATTGGTCAATTTAGTTAGTGGAGGATCATGACATGTGTCATCATGTGGTTGGACAGATTAATTAGTGGAGGATTGTCACATTGCATGATCTGGTTGAGTGGAGTTTAAGTGGTAGGAGGGGTGCAAAATAGGTTTTTTAGGTGGTCCACTTGTAGGAGGAGTGTGTAAAATAAAAATTGGGGTGCATTTAGCTTCTGAACTATTCCTTCCCGGAATTTTCTCATTTTAGACTTATTTTGTAACTTTGAATATTTCAAATCCACACTTTTAATGACTCAAATTAAACTTCAGCTGCATCAACAAATGTTAGAATATCCAATAATATTTTATGCAACTAAAATCAATTTTCACGCCATTTTATCTTATGAATTCAATAAATCCAATAATCACAAATTCTGATTAAATCAATATTTTAAACATTAAAATTCAATTAAATCCCCATATTAAATATTAAATAAGGGCAAAAATTTGAACTCATCAATATGAGTGTTGAAGAATATGTTCAAGAGATGGAGGTCACCTTGATGAAAGCTGAAGTGGAATAAACACCTATGGCTATGATGGCTAGATTCTTGAATTGATTAAATAGGGAGATTCAAGATGTGGTGGAAATGCACCATTATGAGGCTTTAGAGGATCTTATTCACCAAGCCACCAAAGTGGAACAACAACTCAAGAGAAGAAACGCCTACAAGAAGTCATCCTCCTCATGGAGAGATAAGGAGAATTATAAGAAGGAGGAAGTTACTTCTACCATTCCTAAATCTAGGCAGAAGGTGTCTTCAAATGGTAAAGTAACTTCTCAATCTAATAATGATGATTCTTCAGTTCTGGTTCAAAAAAAATGTTTTAAGTGATTGGGTAGAGAACATATAGCAGTTGAATGTCCCAATAGAAGAACTATGATGTTATTGGAAAATGGTGAGTACATTAGTGAGCATTCCGCGGGTGAATCATCCAAATCATCTAGCAGTGATAGGGAGGAAAAAGAGTGTGAAGTACCACCTTTGGAGGAGATCTCTTGATGGTTAGGAGATTGTTGGGTAGTATGAATAAGGATGAAGATGACACCCAAAGAAGAAATATTTTCCATTCTAGATGTATGGTTATGGGAAGGGTGTGTTCACTGATCATTGATGGAGGAAGTTGTACAAATGTAGCAAGTAAACGACTAGTGGAGAAGCTTGGTTTGGTGACATTTATGCACCCTAGTCCTTATACTTAAAAATGGTTGAGTGCGGATGGAGAATTTGTGGTAGATAAGCAGGTGAACATTGCTTTCTCTATAAGTATATATGTCGATGAGGTAGTATGTGATATGATACCTATGGAGGCGAGTCACTTGTTGTTGGGGAGGACTTGGCAATATGATAGAAAGGTAACCCGTGATGGTCTAACCAATAGGTATTCTTTCTTGTTTAAGGGGCAGAAGGTGTCCCTAACACCTTTATCTCCAAGAGAGGTTTGTGAGGATCAAATTAAGATGAAAGTGAGAAAAAAGCAAGAGGGAACAGAAGGAAGAGAAAAAGTTCCAGAAAAAGGCAAGAAAAAGGAAAGTAAAAAAATAAAGAGTGATAAAAGCCTTTTCTTGAGAGAAAAAGAGATAACCAGAGCGTTGATTAAGAAACAACTCTTATATTTGCTTATGCCTAACAATATTTGTCTCTCTTTTAAGCAAGCTTATTTGTCTTTAGGTATGGCGCAACTCCTCAAGAAGTATGGTGATGTCTTTCCTAAAGACATCCATCATGGTTTACCTCCTAAAAGGGGTACTGAGTATAATATAGATCTCATTCAGGGTGCATTCCTTCCTAATAGGCTAACCTATAGGAGTAAACTAGAAGAAACTAAAGAGATACATAAGCAAGTGGAGCAACTTATGGAAAAATGATCGATTCGGGAAAGTTTGAGTCCTTGTGCTATTCTAGTAATTTTGGTACCTATGAAAGATGGATTGTGGAGGATGTGCAATAACTGCAGAGCCATCAACAATATCACTATAAGGTGGGTATTTGACCCAGGAGGACCTTCCAAAATTTGGGTCGAATTCGCTCCAAACAAGGGAGAATGATAAGGAATCTTCAAGTGAGAAAAATTTGAGAACAAATTCTCTTTAAGAAGGAGGATATGATAGAAGACGATCTCCTAAACTTCAATTGGTAGGAATTTGAGGACAAATTCTCTTCAAGAAGGAGGGAATGATAGAGGACTATCCTAAGATTCCATACAATAATAACTTGAAGATGAACCTTTACAATTTAAAGGACCTATGATAAGGGCAAGGAGCAAGAGATTGGAAGATCAAATCTAGTCAAGGCTCCTGATGCTACAAGCAATTGGAAATTCAAATGATATAAAGATTATAGCTTGGAGCACATTTGAAGGATAGTTTTTAGGAAAATTAGTTTATGTTTTTGAACTTTGGGTTTTTTTTTTTAGAAATTAGTTATGTTTCTATGTTTTTGGGCTTTGGGTTGTTGCTTATATATAGAGGTACCAAGAACTAATGTGGACAGTTTTAGTCATATATTGGATTTGATTTCATTAAAGAAAGGATTCTCTTGGTTCTTGGCTTAGGCCTCTGGTTCTTATCAAAGATTAACATCTTTGTGGCGAATCTTCACTTGACTTATCAATTTGCTAGATTGTGGCATCCTTCATCTCTATCTTATTTTGCGTCCTTCTCTGATTTATTCGTGTCGTGTCTCTTGAGGATTCAAATACAGAAACGATCGTACTCTTTCCTGGATAGGATCGTATCAACACCTCCTAACTCAAACAAATAAAATGTTTCTTTCACCACATGATGCTCCAATTCCACGACTACGTTGTGACAACACCCACTAGTTACTTTTTGATATCTCCCAAACAAACATTGTAGGGTGGTGTTTCTTCCACTAGCAGACGCATGTTAGCAATCAAAATGGCTAAAATGAAATTGTGAGTTGCCACACTATCAATTAAGATCAGAACCTTCTTCCCATTTACCCATCCTTTAAGTTTCATTGTCTTGGTTTGAGTCAAACCCCCTGTTAAGAACAAAGATATCTCCATTTGCTTCTGTTTAACTTCCTTATCCATACCGTCTATCTATGTTTCTTCATCTTCCGCCATAATAAAGACATGTAAATTCTTCTATGTGCATCGATGTCCCAGACTGTATGCTCCCCCACATTGAAAACATCTTCCCTCTTCCCTCCTTCATATGTACTCTGGATAGGGAAGATTTCTAACCCCTCTACTCCTATTTCCTCCTATAGGATTTCCTCTATTTTGGAACCAAAAGATGCCTCACCTTCTTTTTTCTTGCATGTAATCCCATTTTGTTTCATCAAGTCTGGGTAGAGACCAAAGGTCTTGAGCGATCGATCCGGTAGAACAACTAAAAAGTTAAAGAAGTATCATTTGTAAAAATAAGAATCCCCTATCACATGATTTCTTCTTCATATAGATATATATAGGATCTATGGAGCAATTACCTAGAAGAAATATGCACGAAAACACATCTCACTACATAAATAGTTAGTCCATCAAACACGATGCCTTCATTTTTGCAGTGATTTCTGGAATTGGTTGTTTACTTATCAAAATTTTGATCGTAGTAGTATGTAAAATCAACTTGAAGTGGCCAAACGTCATAAGTTGGCATTGGTTGGCTATGGTTGGATTGATGGTCTTAAAGGACATATGGAGAAACATCTAAAACTTGGATGAAACCCTTTCATTTCTATCATGCTAAAAAACTTGTAAAAATTGAATGTAAAACATGTAAAGTTTGCCTTTTTGATGGCCTATTTCATTTCTTAATTTTTATTCTTTTGACTTTTGATTAATTTACATATTATAGATGCTTTATAATGTATATTGTTGTGTGTTATATAAAAAAATGACATGTTTAGGTTAAATGAAAATTTATTTATTGATACTAGTTTTATCATGTTAAGAAAAATAATTTTAAACAAAATATATAATTTAATTCTTTATTATAAAACTAGCAAAAAATAATTAATATTTGAAATTTTAAAAAAAATATTCTAAATAATTGGTGACGGTTTTAAATCTTTAAAAAGTGTTAAATGATGATAAAATATAATATATTGTCAGTTTTTA
>Ga0209389_1005666_pt1 | contig 10686 bp, 10 predicted proteins | sample CowpearedBW_FD_187526 | JGI IMG/M metagenome (GOLD analysis project Ga0209389, IMG submission 187526) | Root nodule microbial communities of legume samples collected from California, USA - Cow pea red BW (SPAdes) (version 2) | ecosystem: Host-associated > Plants > Roots > Nodule | place: USA... | reverse complement strand
CTGGGCGAGATATCACGCATAAAACTTCCAGGTTCTCCTCGCGACCTCGCTTAGGCGAGTGCCTCTTGCCTGAGCGAGAAACCACGTCGCTCAAACCTCTCTTGGGTCACCTAGGCGAGACCCACAAATCAGAGCTCAACGTGAGACTCTGCAATTCTCGCTTAGGCGAGGTGGACCCGCTTGGGCGAAACTTGCAGGGTTTCGAGTCTGTTCCCGCACACAATGCACCAAACCAATACCAAAATCATACCAATTTGCAATGTACTCGATTTCATTCAGTCCATTACATCAATTAAACCATGAAACGCAGTGTAAACATCATTGGACTTCCCAAATCGCATAATTTGACAAAACATCCCAAGAATGGTACCCAAACCCTCATTCAATTATTATAAACACCCAAAAAGGCTTTGTACCCCCATTCCATTCACAAATTCTCAAATTATAGTGCATACCACACCAAAACCAAACCACATATATATTCAAATTTTAGAACAGAACGCATAACATAATCAATAGTGGAATGCACATAGTTTCAGCACCCCTAACCTGGATTGAGTGCTCAATAATTGCGAAGACAGAACCCCCTTTGATTCCAAAACCACCTCAAAACTCAATTCACTCTCCCAAACTCGTGCTCCTCTCAAAGGCGAATTCCCAGCACTGCCAAAACCCTTCCCTTTACCTAGATAGGTATTACCCCCCATTCTGCTAGGCTTCTCTTTACCCCTCACATTCATACCACAACTATTAGTTAGCAAAAATAAAGCTTATTCTTTGCCCACCAAGGTTTAAACCTGTGACCTTCCACTCATAGGGCCAAAGCACATCCACAATACCAATTCACTTTTGGTGATACTCACAAATCAACAATATTTTTCAACACTAATCGCATACTCATACATATCCTAAAAAAATCAATAACAAAAATAATCACACATAATTGACATACTTAGGCCTCGAACCCAAGTCCCCTCACACAAACAAAGTACTCTCAACCACTTGAGATAGTACTTTTCCACGTCACATTAAACAACAATTAATGCCATAAAGGCGCCTTCTACCCGCATTTATTAATTAATTAATTATTTAATTAATTAATTTTTCCCGGGTCTTACAGAAGGGACCAAATTGGTTAATGTTAACAAAAATTGGGACCTAATTGAACAAAAATAACAAATATTGGGACCAAATTGAATTTAGAACATTGACTTTGACACGTGGCACACTATTGGATTGACACGTGGACACTTAAAAAAATTTTAAAAAAAAATTTTAAAAAAATTTAAAAAAATTCAAAAAAATTCAAAAAAACCACGAAATGCCACATGGCACACTCCTGAGTTGGCACGTGTACATTTAAAAAAAAATTTAAAAATTTTAAAAAATTAAAAAATAAAAATAAAAATAAATTAAAATAAATTAAAATAAAAATAAAAAAATTCAAAAAAAACACGAAGTGACACGTGGCAGTCACTGTTCATGGCCGTTAATGATTTAAACGGTGTTAGCAAAAAAGGACCCAATTGAGCAAAATTGACGAAAATTGGGACCTATTTGAATACAAAACCAAAATTAGGACTTATTTGAAAAAACTTGATAAAAATTGAGGGAAAAAGGTATTTTAACCTAACCTTATTTATAGAATCCATTCATATAGTAGTCTTTAAGAGTATTTCGAACTGCAAACTGATTTTGTATTCTGTGTAATTTGGATTTACAATTTTCTGTTGTTGCATTAATCTCGTATTTTTATTTCCATGCACATTAGTTATTACCCAATTAGAGATTTTTTTGTCCTATGCATTTTCTGAATTAGGTAGGTGTCAATTAGTGTCTTTAATGATGCGCAGAATAGGTTTCTATCATTTGTAGTATAGTTTTAATCTATAATGTCAGGTTCAACACTACATTCATTTATAATTTTCAATTTTAATAAGATAATTAGCATCCATTTGAGGTTTTACAATTCTTTGCATTTTAGTTGCAAACCTTTCATTCACTAGGTCAACTAGATTAGTTGCATGCATTATTGCATCTTTCATAGTGTCAACATCCAATTTCGTCCAGTTTAATAAAATAATAGAGTAAATAATAATAAAAATATATTTAAAAATAAAAATAAAAAGAAGATTTTTCTTTGTTTTTTTTTCTTTTTCTAAAATAATAATATGATAATAATAATAATAATAATAATAAATAAAAAGAAAAAGACTATTTCAATCTTTTATGTATTTTCTTTTGATGCCTTGTTTTTATTTTAATCCAAAATACTCTATTTACTCACACCGCATTTTCTTGCAACTAACAGCAGCACAAAATTTTATATTCTCAACCTCACTTTATGCTTTGTCAGTTTTGCTCCAAATCAAGAAGTTAATGATTAGATTCTAATATTTATAAGCAAAATCTGTTTTAATATTTAGAATCATTTTATCTCAAGGATAATTGATTTTGTGCTCTGATTTTATGACACCTCTTTTCCAGATAAAGAAAGTAGTAATATGATTCTAAGCAATATCTCTTTTACTAATTAAAATCTTTTTTCCTGATCACGTTTGATTTTGTGCTCTGATTTTTCTGTGATTTGATTCCCATAATGTGATAATAGTAAAATCAATTCTTGTCTTTTATTTTTCTTTATAATCAAGACTGACTTTATTACGAGATTACATTAGATTAATAATTTTGTGTATATAAACCCATCAAGCAAAAGAATAAAGGTACGACTCTAGAGACCTCTCTCTTACCCTAACACACAATTTCTTTTAACCCTCGTATATAAAAAACCCACTCACCTTCGATCACCACCGCCACGTGCTTCTTAGTGTTCCAACACAACTATTCGTCTGGTCAATTAGGCGTGCAAATCCAATATCCCGTTTAGGTTCACAAAAATTAATTCTTGTTGTGTTATGCGATTTTTGTTGAGAATTGGTTATGATCTTGGTTGAATTTGATGTTTTCACCATTTCTTTCTTGATGGAAAAAACATTATTGTCATGCATTTTGGGTTCATTAGTTTTTATAATTAATGCTTGTCAATTGCACTAGGTTGCTAGCGTTGTTGCATGAATAAGTGAGAGATGTCATGTTTTAATATTCTATGCTTGCGTGAGTCCCGTTTTCTAATACTTTTTTTGGTTGGTCCCACTTCTCTTTTTATTATTTTGGAAAATAAACATTTAAAGGAGACCACATCCATTTGTATTTTAATTAAAGGTATCGTCTTAGGACGGGCGTTGTAGGGAGCTAACACCTTCCCTATGTGTAACCAACTCCTGTACCCTAAATCTATTTTGGTAGACCTTGCTGTTTTTTTAAGGTTTTCCATAGTTTCCTATAATAACCATGCTGGCGACTCCAAACATTTTTTCCAAACTCTATTTTCTCAATTTTTTTTGTTTGTCATCTCGTCACGATTTTGGTTGTGACACATAGCATTATATATTTTTATAGCATATATTTAGTATGTCTAAGTTGTTCATTCTTTCTTCGCGTTTTTCTTTTAAATTGCCCCACTACATTTTATTTTAACAAGGATAAAATGCAAATTAAGACTTCAATATACCAGTACTCAGCCTCGCCATTAAGCAAAAAAGTAGCATACTTCAACTTTTGTGCGTTACTACAGCCGAGCACCCGAAAACTCTTCTCAATTTCTCAAATCCATGCATCTGCCTCATCTAGAGTTACTTTACCATTGAACTTTGGCGGTTTGTGACGCATGAATTCATTCATACTGTTATGTTGCACTGGTGCGTGCACTACCTACGGCAATTGGTGTTGCATTGCGTCGACCAACCGTTGAATAGCTTGAGCCATTTCGTCAACAGAGTTGGTCGAATTCTGAGATCTACGTGCCATTGCTATAATATGTATATAACCAAATAATTACCAGTTAAATGTCATAAAACACAATACAATTCAGAGTCACACAACATCAACTAGATGAGCTCACTCCCCATTTTCGAAAACCAGGCTCTAATACCAAAAATGTAACACCCCAAATTAAGGTGTCATGAGAAGGTGTTATAGCTCAATTATTTACAAGTAAAACGATTGCATCACGAAAAGACATTTAATAAAATCTTAAACTTTAAATGTAAATAGGTAATCCACACACTAGTTTAAATAGTAATGATAAAAAAACAACCAAGTTCCAATTAAATACTAGGAATCAAAATTAAATCTCATAGTCTTCAATGTTCAATTTAAATAAACCAAAATAAAGTCAAAATCCCCCCAGTCCACTCCATGCTTTCCACAATCTACTTCGAGTCAGAAATATCTGCATTACCGTTTGCTACCGTATAACACACACGTTATACGATCATCGCACATGCAACAAACAAACAACAAACAAATAGGGGTAAGCTAACCATAAACAATGATATTCATAAAAGAAATTCATAAATAAAATATGTATAATAATACTCAACGTCGCATTCAAGAAACAATTAGCAAAATGAAATCAATCATGCCAAACCAAGCATAACATCACATTCATCTCAATTCCTCTTCACATATAGTAATCATAAACAATCTTTGGTTTTCCGCGGCCTCTCACCCTACAACAACATCTAGTTTCCTATAACAGATGGTTTGATGTGTCCCGCTTAAGGAAGCCAGACTGTCTCCGTTATCCCTTAAGGAATTATGAGTAAAAACGTCGATGCATCGCACATCGGGCACTATACTCGCAATGAGCCGAAATAAAGAGAAACATCTTTCCCCTCCCCACTACTTCACATAGGCGAGAGGGTACAACACTCGAACCAATCCTCTACCACTGCTTCACATAGGCGAAGAGGACCCCTTTCCACTACTTCACACAGGCGAAAGAGTCTTCACTAGGTTCCTAGGTACGGAAAACCTCACACAACATCTGATTTCACCAAGAGCTTTCGACAAGACAAAACACTCTCAACATCCAAACACATGTGAATATCATATTGCCATCCAAGTATACACCATCACATCATGCTTGAAAAATAAAGTCCCACAACCAAACCAAATTCATATATCACACCTATATTTAACACATGCCAAAAATTTAATAAAATACAAGGACAAGAAAAAGAAAGAATGAAAGAAAAACATCACTTAATACTCCAAGCGCTTCTAACCCTTTAAAGAAAATAACCAGATATAATTTATCATACTTGAAATTTTAAAACCCGCTGCCCCAATTTCTCTTACGCATTAAACAAGAGGAAGTCCAAGGATTTTGTACCCTTCATTCACGTGAAAAGCTAAGCCAAAAAGAGAAAGGAAAAGAAATATGGCACGGTCTACACCAATTTTAAAGACTACAACATGTTTTAAAGAAAAAAGGGACAAAGCAAACTCGTGGCCCCTACATATCATGCATTTACGTGTGGTTTAAAGAAAAAAAAAGAAAAGAAAGAGAAAACATGTAGGGTCAATAGGGAACTGCTGCAATCACGTGAATCAAACAAAAGACATATATCTTTATAGGGAAATAATAGAAAGTAAGAAAGAGAAGGTGTTTAGGAACCATTCCCGTCACTACAAAGTGAAGAAAACCAAACACAATACCCATGCAATCACTAGTGCAGATTTGACATTTTACTTCGTCTTATAGGCCTCGGTTATAGCGGAACCGAAGCCTATAAGGAGGCGGTGGCATTTTTGCAATTTCGTCCAACTATATTGCCTCGGGTGTGTGCAAAACCGGTGAAGTAAGATGTTTTAGGCCTCGATTGCAAAAGAACCGAAGCCTATAAGGCAACCCAGTAACCAAAATTTCAAAAATGCCATCAACGTCAGCACTTTTGGCTTCAGGTGTAATTGAACCGAGGCAATATGAAGAGGTTTTTGGCCTCGGTTAAAAAAGAACTGAGGCCTATAAGTCAGCCAGTAACCCTAATTTCAAAAATGTCACCAGCATCGTCACATTTGGCTTTGGGTCTTTATTGACCGAGGCCATAAAGGGACTTTAGGCCTCGGTTATTAATTGAACCGAGGCTATATGCCCTATTTAGGTTCCCCAATTCGCGACATCGCACTGTTCACCTTCGTCCCTGAGCGAACACTTTGCATGCGGTGGAGGCATTCTCGTCTTTGTTTTCTTATGTGGTGGTTTAGTTCGTCATTGGCGAAAGAGGCGTGCTCGCGACTCACGGCAAAGGCGTGATTTGGTGGTCACTGTCTTCCTTTGTTTGCGGTGGTGATGGCGACACAGTGGTAGGGTTGCCCGTAACAGTGGCTTGAAGTTCTGCTTCGAACGGCGGTGGAGGTGTTGGATCTCTAGATCTGTTGGCTCTACTGGTTCATGGTGGTTTGTCGTTGTCGTATTCAGACCGTGCAGTGGTAGCATGGGTCTGAGCGTCGCGGTGCGTTGCTCATTCAGTGCTGGTGAAGGTCTGGCCGTGACAGCGTTTGTCGATGATCTCGATGGCGAGGATGAGTGCACTAGTGCTAATAGTGGTACGAGCAAAGTACCCCTATGGCTTCGGGTCCTTAGAGAACCGAGGCAAAAATGTACTTCCTATGGCTTCGGTTGACACCCGAGGCCAAAAATCACCCTTTTTTGCCTCACCCCATTATGCCTCGGTTCTAGAACCGGGGCATAATATAAAAAACAACCGGGGCCAAAAGCCCTCACTGCACTAGTGAATTCTGAAACAGCCCACCATGCTGCACCCGAACCAACTCCACATGCTGCACCTGAAACAGCTCTGCACACTACACTAGAACCAACTTCACCACACCGAGAAACAAGAGGAAAGAAAGAAGAAAGAGAAAAGAAAAAGAAGGATTTTAAGAGAAGGAAGAGAACATAAATTTCGTTCGTGACCCTTGCACCCCCTACAACGTGATACAAGGATTTTAAGAAAACCTAGCAGTTGCCAAAAGCTAGGGAGTAGCCATGCGAGACCATACTACACCAAAAATGGACCCAAAACACGTAGCCACAACCGAGTCCATATGCAAGTTTCCACTCCAAACGATCCAGCCCTACAAGAAAATATCAGTGTCCCACATCCACTGTCACCAAAAAATGAATCATCAATCAACAACGAGCATCGATCCACCCAAAGACAAAACCCAGACGAATTGCATGTAAGCACGTTTGTACTGCACCACCAACCTCTTCAACGTTGCACACCAAAATAGCGTAAACGAATGTATATCCCTACCCAAATGGTGGAAGCACAATAACTCATCCAAGACATACCTCCGCAAGTAAGCAATGAAAAGAAAAGCAAGTATGTATATTCATCAACAGTGGGTTCAAAAACTAAAAAGAACCAAAAGCAGAACAACCCTTATCATCAACCTATAACATCATGCAAATTCTCCAAGAAGGTAACATGAAATTTGGAGTCGGGGTCAATTAGGAATTGATACTTTGAAGAAGAAATTATCCTTTAGGGTTGTAGAAGGTAATTTGAGTACTTTGAGAGGATGATAACTAGGGCTAGAGATTAGGTTTTCTTTCTAACGCTTTGATTTATGAGCTTTCTAGAGGGTTGGGTTTGTGTGGACTCTTTTCCATATTAAGTTCTATTTACTTAAAACTTTATAATTTCTTAATAAAATAAAGGATTTGTATTATGTTTTCCTTCCTTTTCTTTTTCTTCTTTTATTTTGTTTAATAAAAATAGTAGAGCAAAAATATGAAAAACAAATACGGCAAGGCCAAGGCACCCTTACGGGACACGAGCAAATAATAAGAATATGGAGGACGAGGAAACCGCATAAGTGAAAATGATAGCAGAGATTAGCCAACTAAAGGACCAAGTAGGTCAAATCTTGGAGCCTTGAAGTCCTTATAGGCCTTAGGAGAAGCTTCATCGACAAAGGGTGAGGAAAGCACTCACAACGCTCCTATTGTTTTCCCAGCATACGGATTGCCATCTGGTTACACCCCACCTGTTGGAGAATATTTAGAGGCTGAACATGCTTCCTTCTCATTCCCAATCAATATTCCAGGGAATGAAGCGACTACCTTTGCGGGACCACGAGTGATTATAATACGCAAGCCTTTAAACACAACTATCGGTGATGACTCTTTGGGCAAGATTACACCACACCCTACTATACAGGTCCTATCCGCTGATGTTAAGGGAAACAAAACTAAGTTGGAGATTTTGGAAGAACAACTACAAGCTATTGAGGGAGGTGGAAACTATAGGTTTAGTGATGTTGCGAGTTTAAGCCTAGTTCGTAATGTCACAATACCTCACAAGTTTAAAGTTTCGGTGTTCTAAAAGTATGAGGGTACCACATGCCCTAGAAGTCATCTAACCATCTATTGTCGAAAGATGGTTGCCTATGCTTATGATGAGAAATTGCTAATCCATTTCCTCCAAGATAGTTTGGCTGGGGTAGCATTGAGTTGGTATACACACTTGGAAGCATCTCACATTCGTTCTTGGATGGGTTTGGTAGATACCTTTTTGAAACAGTATAAGTATAATGTGGATATTGTGTTAGATCGTTTGCAATTGCAGAACATGGCTAAAAAGAATGATGAATCATTTAAGGAGTATGGACAATGATGGAAAGAGCTTGCTGCACAGGTGGAGCCTCCTCTTCATGATAAGGAAATGGTGGCAATGTTTGTGAGCACATTGCAACCACCATTCTATGAACACATGGTAGGAATGTATCTTTAAATTTCGTTGATATCATCATCATATGCAAAAGGATAGAGATCGGGTTGAAAAATGGAAAAATTGCATATAGCCCTCTCGCGGCTACAACTCCTAAAACGTCCAGTTTCAATCCTGGGAATAAGAAGGAAGCAGAAGTGCACGCAGCGTTAATAGTACCTAAGTGGGAAAACCAGGCCCACACTCCAAATTATCAACGATAGGTGAACTGACATTCTTGTGTGACTCATACGACAACTACACACCAAGCATAATCCCCACAGCAAGGATTCTATCAATCACAACACGTCTCAAATAACACTTGGAAAATTGAGGGTAACACAAATATCAACTAGTCTTTAGGGCAAATCACTAGTCCTAGAAGGAATCAAGAAAAGTATTTTATTCATTTTATTCCTATTCTCGTGACTTACACGGAGTTATTGTTGGATCTACTCAGTAATGCTTTGGTAGCTATCTACCCGATGAAGCCATTGCAACCCCCACACTCTAAGAATTTTGATGTACATGCCACATGTGGTTATCACGGGGGAGCCATTGGTCATTCTATTGAGAAATGTTTGTCTTTCAAACACAAAGTACAAGCTTTAGTCGACTCAGGGTGGTTAAAATTTCAAGAGAATAAACCCAACATTAATGCCAATCCTCTCTTTGGGCATGATAATGCTTCAATAAATGCTATTAATCTCAAGGGACACAAGTTGGTGAAGAATGTGAACGAAATTCAGAGTTCACGAAGGTTTATTTTTTAGGCACTACTAACAAAAGGATTGTTTGAAGATGAATATAACTTAAGGAATGCATGCGGGTTCCATCCAAGTGTTAAACATTCCATCGAGGCATATAACAAGTTTGAAAATTTTCTACAAAATTTGATCGACAAGAACTTCATGCAAATATGTTATGGGGATAAATAGGACAAGAGGAGGATGGTAGAAGAAAAGAAAGAGTTAAGCCAAGCTCGCATAGAAGGACGAGAACGAAAGAAAAGGAAGATTTGCATCAATGACATCAAAGAGAGCTTCCGTAGTGCTTGATGGATTAATGCTTGTCAAATATCGGCCATCAAGGATGGAAGTGGATTTCAAAGCTCAGACTTTGTGCGGTCATGTCCTCCCGACATGTAGCTGAATACTTGAGAGATAAAAACTCCCAAGTTTCCTCGCGACCTCGGTTAGGCGAGTGCCTCTTGCCTGAGGGAGAGACCATGTCGCTCAACCCTTTTCCTGGTCGCCTAGGCGAGAACCACGAACTAGAACCCAAAGTGAGACTCTGCAACTCTCGCTTAGGCGAGGTGGACCCGCTTGGGTGAGACTTGCAGGGTTTTGAGTCTGTTCAGGCACACACTTCGCCAAAAACAATACAAAAACACTAACCAATCATTATTAGCACAATGTAATGGCACAAATACATCAGAATCATGCTTAATAACTGAATTTTCATCTCCTTTGAATACCCAACTCGTTACTTTCCCAGAAGAACTACGCAAGACCCCAAACCCCACATTGAACTCATGTGAAATATCAAAGATTTGACAACAACACTAAGAGTACCCAATTTCTCAATCACAAACGCATGTAATGTCTAAATAATTATACCACATACAAATCCAATTTGAGCACAAAATGTAGTAACACAAACCATATGAAAATACACATAAATTCAGCACCCCTAACCTGAATGTTTGATTGAAATTGGGAAGAAAAGTGGGATTCCTTGGTTTGCCAATGATTTTCCACAGACTCTCTCTCAATTCAGCCCCTTACACACCCAAAACCTCACCTTACAGCCTCAATTTCGTGCTCCTCTCTATAGGTGAACTAACCAAATTGCAGAAACCTTATTCCCCCTTAAATTCTTCCTTTTATAAGTGCCTTAAGGTGGTTTAATGCAAAAAAACGGGATTGGCTTTAGTGTGGGCTTAATGGCTATTCAAGTCCCTTAGTTGGATGATTTTTCAGCACCTAATGGTTACCCTTCTGCTAGGTTTTCTTTGCCTCTTCACATTCAAACCACAACTAATAGTTAGCAAAAATAAAGC
>Ga0209389_1005657_pt1 | contig 10692 bp, 7 predicted proteins | sample CowpearedBW_FD_187526 | JGI IMG/M metagenome (GOLD analysis project Ga0209389, IMG submission 187526) | Root nodule microbial communities of legume samples collected from California, USA - Cow pea red BW (SPAdes) (version 2) | ecosystem: Host-associated > Plants > Roots > Nodule | place: USA... | reverse complement strand
TAATACATTGCCAGGGTGTGAAGTAGTTTTGTTCAAAATAGAGTCAACATTAACAACAGAAAAAGAATGTTAAATTATCTGTTTTGACGTTTGTCCTGCATCCCCACAAGTACTATTATGGGACCATTATATTGTTCCACACGAAATCACCTTGACCTAAATAACCATGGCCATATTAAATGGATCTTGGGTCCACCTTGTTAATCAGGAGTCAAATTGGTATCCCATTAGGATGCAACAAGAGACATGTAACAGCACAGCATAATCACAATCAAACTCAACCTGCAAGAACAAAAAACCCTGAGATGTGATCATGGGGATTGAGGAAAAGTTAACAGTAATTAAGAAGAATCAAATGGCCTTTTGTAATATCTTGTCCTGTCCAATATATAGCTCAACTCAAGCATTGAAAATACAGTTAAAATAAAAGGAACTCTTAGAACTGGAGTAACAAAGACAGAAGCAGCTAATAATTAACAGTATTTAAATTTTCCTAACAATCTTCAAAACTGAAGTATAAAATGTTCAAATGGAAGAGGGTCCAGCTTATTGAGCACATAGTCTGGGTTCAGTCCAAAAAGAGTCACTACTAAGATATATCATCATTCATCGTGACCTTTAGATTTGAACATATTCTAAACATGTGGGTAACGTCTAAGTCCTAACCACTGGCTGGCAAGATTCAACTTCTACCGTCGGTGCATGCTTATACTTGTAAACCCATCAAAGGGACCGATGATTGAGAATGACCTTAGTTTTATTTATTTATTTATTTGTTTAATGCACAATGAAACTGAAGCACCAATAAGTTTAGTCAATTAGAACAGGCGCCAAAGGGCCCTCATTCATGTGGTTTTAGCCAAGACCTTCTGTGGAAAACAGTTGCTACACTCATAAGCATTAACTTATGACACAACCCATTTATCTCTTACACTGACACGAAGGTAGCCAACTTCACAAGTAATGGGGCTCGAAAGCATACCTACTAAATATAACAGATGAGGATAAAAAGATTGAGACAAGGAATTCAACTATCCGTTCTCTTCTGATTTCTTATCAGGGACCCCATTCTTCAACAGTTCGCTCATCATAATTGAGACCACGAAATGACTTGGAAGGGCAAGAGCAACCAGACAGCTGCTTTTGCATCAGTACCATGATTTTGGTATTGACTGAATGAGGTAACTGAGAAAACGAATCGAAGGGTCACGAATTAAAAAATAGATAAATATCGCATCAGATTACCAATAAGACTAGATTAGTGGCCAGGGCAGACGAGGAAAGACAAAATTTAAATCGGAAAATAGGCACCAACACTACTTGTCATTCTGATCCAAGGACAGGGTGTATATGAAAGCATGCACAAGTCTTCTCAATTATTATCACACGATTAAATTATCAAAACTCTAAATGAGAGGCATAATACACCCAATTGATAGAAAAGTCAACGGTCTCATCCTTTTTCTAAGCAGTATTTTTATTTGGCACTCCACCAGAGTAAAAGGACCAAAGAGGACTCCTGCTTTCTTGAACAATAATTTAAAAGCGCAGCTTTTATTCATCATGAGTTCAAGTTTAATGCAGTAGTATCTAATTATATCCTCTCGGCTACTCTCAAAGTTATTTGAATCATCAGAGGGAAATCCCAACAAACAGACCTGAATCAAAATAAGTGAACACCAGCAACTGTGCCTAAACAAGCACAACTACTAAATCCTCATCCAGACAATGGTCGACAGCAAATCCTTTTATGATCAGTGGGCAGTTTGGCCATTTCACTGATATTAATTTAGTTTTGGCTCTATCTTCTCTAATTCTTCCCTGACCTCGTATAAAGGGACAACAAACTGTCCCGCATAAGGGAATAAACTAAATTCAGCCTTTCTCTTTATTACTGTGGTAGTTGGTATTTTTAAGTTTCTCACAACTCACAAGGCTGCAGTGATGGCAGTTCAATATTCAAGGCTCTCACTTCTGATCTTAATGACTATACTGATGCTTAGCCAGCTCTCAAGTTGCTGCAAGGCCGGTAGATGGATGAGTAAGGAAATAAAGCAAAAAGAAAAAAGCACCTCTTCTCAACGGCTCTCAATCTCATGGCTTTTCTATAGAAAGACACAACAGGGACCTAGCACAGAAAAGGTCCACCCAATTTATGGAGTTTCTCTACGAGATGTTCCAGGGGGTCCAAACCCCCTTCATAACTGATCAACTATCTATCAGTCTGCTGCTTGTCAAGTTATACAAGTTTTTGCAGGCTTCTGGTGTAAAATATTTTAGTTTCCCATTAAAGATGTAGGATGAATAGTTCGTCAGGATCATCGTCCATGTCTTCTAAAGACAGAAATTGTACTTTGATTCAATGGAAAAATAATGAAATATCAGACATTTACCCAATGAACAAAGTTTATTCTTGAAAATTTGCAAACAAAAATTGTTTAAAATCTTTATGACCTGTGTAATTCTCGGGTTGGGTATCTGAATAATTTACACTAGAAGGTATGCTAAAAAGGATCTTCTGACTAAAATGTGAACAATGAAAGAAAGAAAAATAGTAAGGTGACAGTAAAAGGGGTGATGACTAGATCTCATTTTTCTTTCATGCTTGATATTTTATAAAAACTTAGATTTTAGTAATTTCCCTCAATTTCTTTCACTCACATGCTTGTAAATAATATTAAAAGAAGTCTCCGTAATAAGATTGTAGGACTTTGACAATAAAGGTTTAACATACACTGTCCATATGTAACAGAAGACTATTATATTTAATTATTTAGTCAACAGATAAAAGATCGTTGCTGTAAAAGTAATAAAATCCCCCAAACAAGTCAAATTCAAGTATGTCTACACATTACTTACCAAGTAGGCTTAATTATACCATTAGTGACAGGAATAATGGTGTAGAAGTGATCCTTTTATTAAATTTAGGTAAAGTTTGTTTGTGGTTTTAAACAGCTACAAGATAGAAGATACTCTGATGTGGGAAATGTGATAAATGCATGTTATACCTACATATTATAGAATTTATCTTAAATTTTGTTTTAATAAAATATTAAGGTAATCTAAATATTAATTAGCAGTAGATGTTTTAACTTCTTAAGCATATTTCTAAATATTGATGTTCTTTTTGTAGAAAAAAAGGAAGAATTCAAAAAAAATTACAAGTAAAGCTTCTCAAAGATAAAGTCAAACTCACAGAGGAAACAAATTAAGTTTTCAAAGTCATCCTTAAGAGTTAGTTGCAAAGCTCAATCTGGACAACTCTGGCGCTGAGAGCAAGCGAGCCTGAGCTTGAGATTTCCTGAGGTTGAGTGTAGAAGTCCAGATTACAACCCAAATTCTCATTCCTTTTAAGCTCAACATGGAGAAATGCAAGAGTACGGTGTTCAGAGAAATCCAACCCAACATTTCCATATTTTTTGCAGGAGCCTCGCTAATACTTGTCTTTATTAATTTTAGCTTAGTGACTCATGAAAAGTCATTAATCTCTTTTATAACAATCTTTCATAAATGAACTAGTCTAGGTAGTAAGAAATTGTAAATTTTGCTAATTATTGTGTAAGTCTCCTAACAAAAGGATACTACAACTTTTCATTTTAGTGCGTATTAGATTCGATGTGATTGCCAAGGATGTAAAAAAATGATAAGTGCTAGTAGCGAAGGTAACAGTATGTAGACATACATGAATACTGGCTCAATCTTTGTCAACAACTAATCTCGCTAGATGAAATTGACTACACGGATTACACAATATAACAGCTCGGTTGAAAACCAAACTTTGTCAACAACAACGAAAAAAATTGAAATCGAGAAGTTAATGCCATATTGTTATAAATTGGTAAAAAGGAAATCTTTTAGTGCGGTTGCAGGGGAAAAATAAAGCATCTCCTGAATAGACTCTTATCTCAAGATCACCCATCCAAGTCCTCCCCTCACAGGAAGGTTCATTACTATTGTCGTTGACCGTAGTGGTTGAACTGATAGATAGCTATTAGTTTAGCATATGTCCATAAATCAGTATTGAAAAATTATGCAACATTTTTTACCGGAGAAAAAAAAAAGTACTATGTAGGAAAAATGTACAATATAAAGATGGAAGGTCCAGGAAAAATGTACAATTTTACATGCAAATGAATAAATAAACAAAAAACTTAGGCAATTATGTTTCAGAATGTCACAACTCACAAAAACAAGTGGACACTTATACTATTGTACTCAATTCATGGCAAAAAAAAAAACAAAGGGAAAATAAAAAGCAGGAAATAACCTTCTTCCTTGTTTCTAAAAAGAGGAAACCAAGCCGCATCTCTTGTTGACAACCTGCAAACATTTGGCATAAAATATGTGAAATGTGTATCTCCCTTCCACATAAGCTAAGTGAGTGAATTGTAAGAACTTACCATAAAAATCCTCACTACATAATTTCTGTTCCCACAGGATCAACAGAAAAATGAAGAGACAAAGATTTGTAAGCAATAGGCTGGAACTTAGAATGCCATACCTGTTTTGCAATTCAAAGATAACTTAGAACCTTGCTATGCATGTTCCGAAGATATGGTTACAGTGGTAATAGTTTAGTTTTGTAAAGATACTTATATCATGAAGTTATATTAAAATTTTCTCACTAGAAGTTCATCTTAATAAGTGGATATGATAAAAATGGAAAAACTCGGCATATTTAGCATGGGGTTTTGGAAGAATAAGGAGGAGCAGGAAATTTTTCATTTTTAAATTAAGAGAAATACATAATGTCTACTAAAATAAGCGAAGGATAAAAGAAAAATTATAGTAATCTATCATATTATGTCTTTTACCTTAAAAAGAGTATTAAATTAGAAATGAAAAATTTAACCTCTTCCTTTTCCCCCAAAAAACCCATGCTAAGAAACCTAAAAATGACCGCCACCCAACAAATTAGAATTATCATTTACCCAGAGAAAACGACAACACAAACCCAAACAAAATTTAGAATTATATTGTTTACAGAAAAAGGACACATTCAGAAACGTTTTCCATTAAAAATGTGGCAAATTATAATCGTCAATAAAATACAATACACACTACTTTAGACCAAAATCTGTAAGAAAAATAATAGCCAAAATTCAATTCTGCAAGAAACAATAAAATGTTCCTTACATTTTTGTACTCTTTGCTGTTCATAAATATCTCAAATGCCTCAACTGCAGAAGAAATACCATCATCAACCAGTACCAGCGCTACAGTGAAAGGAAATCAGATGCTAAAGATAACGAGACTTAGATTACCTGATCGAAATCGTATCACAATTCCATGAGTATACTCCTTAGAGCTTGGACTGAAATTCAAACCTGGCAATATAGTAATAACCCAGTTAGGCAGTTACAAAATAAAAATTCAATGAAAAGGATATTCTTCATACTATTTTACGAAGTGCAACCTACTGCACTCCCACCAAGTGAGGTCAAGCATACAGGTTGTTTTCAATATTTGAACCCGTGATCTCCTAGTTACTAGGCAGCAACCTTTCCATTGTGCCAAAGCTCACCCTAACTTTCATACAATGATGGTGGAACTGGAAGCATACCATGAGTAAATTGGACTATCAAGGAAGGAGATTCCGACATAATCGATGCCAGAGAGGCCAATGCATCCTCTGCCTGGTTACTCACTGCAGTCTCATTAAATGATATCAGAAGCAGAAACTCCACTCCATGGTTGAACTCCTATTATATACATTGCAATAATCAGAAACGGGGCGTGACATACGTAATGAGATATGAAGAAAAAAGTGAGATCTAAATCTAAAATGTACAAGAACAAATATTCAGAACATTGATGCATTTATGCCCGTTTTCTTTCAATGTTTCTAATGTGAATAGAATTGTGGCCCTGGATTATGGTCAAATGAACATTTAATGAGCAAGCCTTCAATGTATAGTCCAACCTCTCCTTTGCGAAATATAGAAAGCATCTCATCATCCACTTCCGATTCAAAATCCACATTGACTAATCCCTGAAACACAAATCAAACGAAGACCAAGTTAAACTGCTCACACGCAGAGGTTCACGCAGCAACAGCCGAAGAATAAAGAAACAGAGAATCGGTGTTTACATGTTGGTGCATACATGGCAGTAAGTCAGTACATGATCCTTGAGAACCTTCAAGTAAAAGGGATTCTCATAAAACTTTTCAAGATCTTGCTTCTTCTGAAAGCGCATAAACAGCGCATGCGTGTAACGCTCTGGATTTGGAGCAGAAACGCGCCCTAAAGAATCAACAAGGTCAATGGAAACAAAAGGAAATAACACTAAATTACATGTAGGGGAAAAAATCTAAAGCAACGGTAGATAAAGGTACGTAATTAGGGAATGCATATGATGTACGCCGCTCCACCTAATGAAATTGCAACAACACCACCCATTTGGTACTGCGTAGTGTACAAGTAATCCAGCATGTCGTTCTCTTCCTCTTCTGATAATTCCTGCTTTGCTTTGAGCAGACAAACATGTTCCACGATTTTTCTACAAGAAATTGAAACAGTTATATTCATATTAAGAGGAGAAACCCCGGGAGATGAAAATTGGAAGTGCAACAATGAATAAAACAGAGACCTTTTCCTCTCAGAACCTAGGTTGGAGCTTCGCTGGTCCGACCCACAAAGAACCGTTATCCTCTGATTCTTTCGCGCAGTCTGGAATTGGTTCCAGTGGTAAGCTGGAAAGGAAATTCGAATTCATGAGATAATTAAAAAAAAATGTAGATGAATGAATTTGGATAAGGAGTTGAGAGTTGAAGGAGCAAACTCACAGACCGTGAAAAGATAGAGGGGTTTGTGGAAACCGATGAGGGACAGAAATAGAAATACAAGAGCCATAGCTTGAGCATTGCATCGCGAAACCCATCTTCTGCAACTTTGCGCTTCTCTTCTCCGATGAAAGCGAGAGTGGGTTTTATTTTATCACAAAAAAAGCAACAAATTGGGTGGAAAAGGAAAATGGGTGGACTGGGAAAAACCAACGCCTTTCATTTAAATACCACGCAAAATTGGCGCCTTACATTTTAAGTGAACTACACTTACAGTTGTTCACTCCACGCCTTCTTTACCTCTCACTTTTATTCATTTACAACCTCTGAAGAATTATTATTCATTACTACATATTTAAGATATTTTAAAATTACTTTTGATCCAAAATTTTAAAAATTGGTTTACGAATTTCTTTAAATATTTTTTTATCTCACTTGACTTTATTCAAAGTAAGATTCTTGACTAGACTCTATTCAAATATTTCGCAAACACAAGCCTTCTACATATATATAACACACTTTACAGACATCATCATTGTACATAAAACCTTTCAAGATCAATAAAAACATTTTCTTTTAATTTCATTCTTGTATTTTCTTGCATTTTTTTTTTAATTTTATCGTTATACTTTCTTGCATTGTTATTGTTCATAATCACACAATTACAACTCACTTCTTCTTTCAATTACGTTGAGATCGGGGTGTTTTAATAAAAAAGAAAAGTAACACTTTTGAAACATTGGCTAGGTTACTGTGTCAAGTTGATCAAAGAGATGCTTTATTTCACTTGTTGAGTTGAATAAAGGAATTGAACTTTAGATCTACTAATTAATGTATAGAGTTACAAGACTAGGTAAATAAATACAACACAGTTTTAATATACAAAGATTCACAAATTATTACAAGTTGATACACAACAGTCCATTAGCTGCAGCCTTGATGTATAAAATAAAAAATAAAAATTGTAAACAAATAAGAGTAGGACGGAGCAGCAAGAACCTCCTGACTATTTCAGTCTGCTAATCTAGTTTAGTCTGTCTGATACATTATCTATTTTTGAACTAATCCAACACTAGTCGAGAGCTAATCAGGAATTGTTCAAGTTTTGAAAAAGCTCTGGAAGATGAGCATTGGTCAGCTTCGTTCTCTTGTTGATTTCACTCTTCTTCTTCTTTGGCTTGGGCTTGGAAGAAATGCCTTGAATTTGTGCTGCACTCCTCCTTTTTGCAGTGTTGGTGGCGGGCTTCATTCCATTCTTCTGAAGATCCTTCTCTATATCAATCATATCACGAGGCAATTCAATACTCCGGAAAAGCTGTTTTAGATCATCATCCACCTTAATGTGCAATTTGGGGTCGTTAGGGTAGGCAATGTCTTCCTGTGAATCAAAGTTGGACAGCAGCCAAATCTGCCCCGCACCTTTCAAAGCCTAGAAACCAAAAATTTTGTAAGGTCCTATCCTATTCCATGAGAAAAACATTTATTTGCAATATTTTGACTTTGCAATTTGTGCAAAAACATTAACTAGCACTACAACTTATCTAACCGAAGTCATTTCAATTCAACTTCATCAAATGGGTGTATTCTTGTTTACATATTTCAGCATCATTTAAACCTCAATAAGAATATAAGCAAGGTGGGTCTTGAAAGGAGGAAAGACCAAACAGATGCAGTTAAGTGAAAGGAGGAAACTTTCAATGGACTTTCTGCTACTACTAGGCAGGATGCCCTTCAAATTGAACTCATGCAGTAAGAAAACTTGAAATTCTGCCCGTTAATACAGCTCCATAATCCAACTCCAGTATGTGTATCAGGAAAGGCTGAACTCACTCAAGCTAGAAGCACCTTAACAGCAAGATTTTCTAATGACTGATTAATAAAGTGTTTTGATTTCTTCTGCACTAACCTAAATGCTATAGTGTAAATGTTAGGAGAAAGTGGCAAAAAATATTTTCAAAACAGACCAATGTGCATGTTTCTCCAAAAAAACATTATGTAGACATGATGAGTACAATGTAGAAGAGATTATTACATATATCTAATCTAGGAACAAAACAACCAATGTCCCGGAAAATCAATGCCAAGAAATGCTCAATGTTGGGGGGGCCTAATAAAAGTAACCTTACCTGCAAGTCTTCCATCACAGTGGGGTAAGCATCCTTTAAGTCAATAACAGCAAGGCCCTCGGGATACTTACGTATCAGTTGAAGAAGTTCTGTTTTGTCCTTAAGACCGTACTTTGACTATAGACCAAAAGCAAACAAAAAAAGTAGAACGCGTTATTTTCTAAAGGACCATCCGCATAAATGAATGTTACAGATATATCATGTCGGTATGAATAAGAGTAACCTTGTAAGAGAATCGTTGGCCATCATAATTTACTTTCGGGTTTTTCCTAAGATTCTCAAAGACATCTTTGTTAGCCTTTATGTCAACGTAGCATGCCTGGTTGATCTGCTCCGGTGTTAAAGCTTGTCTTGTCTGTCGGCAAACACATGAAGATAAGAGTATGATTAAACCAATCGATCAACCTTACACTGTACCAATCACCATTTCAGATTCATTAGCCACAAATTAACTTCAAGAAGGCTGAAACAAAAGCATGGTTATACATGTCACGTGGATGTTAAGTTATATTGTACACATCCCGTATACTATTACGGTAAAAAAAAAAATTTATATCTCCCTCCCCTCGGTGATTTAGTAACACAGTTTTGATATTTAGAACTGAAACTTTATTTGGATAAATTTCTTAATGAACACTAGTAGAAAATTATAAGAAAAAGATAAAAATGACCAATAAGTTAAAATCAACTCGTAGGTTTCAACTTTTATAGAAATTCTCTCATTTAACTTCTCCAAAAGTTTATTTTACCTTTATGCATAAGATAATTTTTACTTAATGACTAGTTAATTTTAAATTTATCCAAGCAAGACCTAAGTGTTAGTGTTTCTTGAGAAGCTTAATTGAACATGCCCTGGTGTTTTTTTGAGAGGTTTTATCCCAACAATGCCAAGTCTCGTTGAAATGTTTATCCAAACAGGACTTAAGATGCTGACAATCCAAAGCATGCAAGTGCCAAGCAAAACTCCATTTTTAATTCTTCTCCCATGCGGGCGACTATCTATCACTAGTACCATAAAAAAATGATAATAAAATTCAAACCCGATGAAACAAAGACCCAATATAGTTGGAGGCAAGTTGGATAGGTACCTCTAGAAGGAGATCAATAACACGTTTCATCTGAGCACCCACCGGGGCTTTACGTATGCTGTTAATATGCTGAAGCCTCTCGGTGTCGTTCGAAAACTTAACTGGATGGGGCGCGTTTTTTCCATTGGCCGAGCCATGTGAGGCAGATTTTTGGCTTGCTGCGGCCTTGCTTGCTGCAATGCTTGACAGTGTCGTCTGGCACTTCTCTTGCTGCTTCTTGAACTTGTCTAACTTCTCCTGCAACGCCATCTGAAAAGCGAACACACGAACAATGATTAAGTTACTCCCTTTGAAAATTGCAGTACTGAGAGTGTAAAACTCTGAGTTGAGTGTGCAAATTGAGGACAGAGAGGGGGAAATTTGGGATTTCCGAAGAAAAAACAAACCCTAATAACGAGAAAGTAATAGCTTCCACTGAGGAAAGTGGGAAAGAACCCAGAGATTTTGGAGGATTAGTGAGTATTGAGTTTTGAATGCCCTAATCTTGCAGGGAAAGTAGAGAATTGAGAGAGAGGGAGAGAGAAGATAACCGTGAATGGAAGCAAAGACTTTTGTTGCCGTTATTGACTGAACTTCTTTGGTTGGATTGGATCAGAGTCTGCAGTGTCTAGAACTACAACATATACATGTCGTGAATATGTTAAGAATAGCAATTTTTAAAAAATTTCGGAAGATAATTTAGTTTTTTTTTTTG
>Ga0209389_1005656_pt1 | contig 10693 bp, 14 predicted proteins | sample CowpearedBW_FD_187526 | JGI IMG/M metagenome (GOLD analysis project Ga0209389, IMG submission 187526) | Root nodule microbial communities of legume samples collected from California, USA - Cow pea red BW (SPAdes) (version 2) | ecosystem: Host-associated > Plants > Roots > Nodule | place: USA... | reverse complement strand
TTTATAGGTTTCCGATTTAGGGTTTTGAGTTACAAGTTTTTGGTTTGGGGTTTCAGGTTACGGGTTTACGGTTTGGAATTTCGGGTATCGGATTTGGGGTTTCGGGTTTCGGGTTTGATGTTTGTGGTTTCGGGTTTCGGGTTACGGCTTTCCGGTTTAGGGTTTCGGGTTAAATGTTTTAGAGTTTGGAATTCGGGATTTGTGTTTTGGGTTACGAGTGTCCGATTTCAGGTTTCGGGTTTCGGGTTTCGGGTTTCGGGTTTCGAGTTTCGGGTTTCGGGTTACGGGTTTGGAGTTTGCGGTTTCGAGTTCAGTGTTTTGGGTTTGGTGTTTCGGGTTTAGGGTTTGGGGTTTGGGGTTTGGGGTTACGAGTTTGGGGTTACGGGTTTTGGGTTTAGGGTTTCGGGTTACAGGTTACGTGTTTCGAGTTAGAGGTTTCCAGCGTAGGGTTTCGAGTTAGAAGTTTCTGTTTCGAGATTCGTGTTTCGGGTTTCGGGTTTGGAGTTTTGGTTTTCGGGTTTCGAGTTTCGGGTTTCGAGTTACGGTTTACGGGTTTCGGGTTACGGGTTTGGAGTTTGCGGTTTCGAGTTTAGTGTTTCGGGTTTATGGTTTGGGGTTTGGGGTTTCGGGTTACGAGTTTCGGGTTACGGGTTTAGGGTTTCGGGTTACGGGTTACGTGTTTCGAGTTAGAGGTTTCTGGCGTAGGGTTTCTATTTACAAGTTTCTGTTTCGGGATTCGTGTTTCGGGTTACGGGGTTTGGAGTTTCGGTTTTCAGGTTTGGAGTTTCGGGTTTCGAGTTAGAGTTTACGGGTTTCGGGTTTCGAGTTTGGGGTTTCGGGTTTAGGGTTTAGGGTTTCGGGTTTCGGGTTTCTGGTTTCGGGTTTCAGGTTATGGGTTTCGGGTTACGGGTTTCGGGTTACGGGTTTCGAGTTTGGGGTTTCGGGGTTGGGGTTTCGAGTTTCCTGTTTCGGGTTTCGAGTTTGTGGTTTAGGGTTTCGGGTTCAGATTTTTTGATTCAGGTTTCAGGTTTGAGGTTTCGGGTTTCGGGTTTGGGGCTTCAGGTTAGGGGTTTCGGGTTACGGTTTTCGAGTTTCGGGTTTTGAGTTTTGAGTTTCCGGTTTCGGATTTTGGGTTACGGGTTACAGGTTTTGGGTTTCGGGTTTAGGGTTTGGAATTTCGGGTATCGGGTTTGGGGTTTCGAGTTTCAGTTTTCGGGTTCCGGGTTAGGGGTTTTGGGTTACAGCTTTCCATTTTAGGGTTTGGGTTTAAATGTTTCTGGTTTCGGTTTTCGGGATTTGTGTTTCGGGTTTCGAGTATCGTGTTACGATGTCCGGCTTCGGGTTTCGGATTTCGGGTTTGGGGTTTCGAGTTTCAGGTTTGGGGTTTTAGGTTACGGGTTTTGGGTTTCAGGTTTACGGTTTGGAATTTCGGGTATCGGATTTGGGGTTTCGGGTTTCGGGTTTGATGTTTGGGGTTTCTGGTTACTGCTTTCCGGTTTAGGGTTTCAGGTTAAATGTTTCTTGGTTTGGAATTCGGGATTTGTGTTTCAAGTTTCTGGTTTCGGCTTACGAGTGTCCGGTTTCGGGTTTCGGGTTTTGTGTCTCGATTTTCGAGTTTCGGGTTTCGGGTTTGGAGTTTGCGGTTTCGATTTTATTGTTTCGGGTTTGGTGTTTTAGTTTAGGGTTTCGGGTTAAATGTTTTCGGTTTTGGTTTTCGGGATTTGTGTTTCGATTTCGGGTTTCGGGTTTCGAGTTTCAGGTTTCGGGTTTCGGGTTACGGGTTTTGGGTTTAGGGTTTGGGGATTCGAGTTTGGGGTTTCAGATTTTGGGTCTCGGGTTTCGGGTTTCGAGTTTCGTGTTTCGTGTTTCGGGTTTCAATTTACGGGTTTCGGGTTATAGGTTTCTAGTTTAGGGTCTCGAGTTACAAGTTTCCGTTTTGGGATTCATGTTTCGGTTTCGGGTTTGGAGTTTCGGGTTTCGGGTTACGGGTTTTGGGTTTCGGGTTTGGGGTGTCGAGTTTGGGATTACGGGTTTAGGATTTAGGGTTTCGGGTTTGGGGTTTCAGGTTATGGGTTTCGGGATACGGGTTTCGGGTTTCGGGATACAGGTTTTGAGATTGTGGTTTGGTGATTCGTGTTTCGGGTTTTGGTTTTCGGATTTTGGGTTTCAGGTTTAAGGTTTCGGGCTACAAGTTACGAGTTTAGGGTTTCGGGTAACGGTTTTCAGTTTCGGGTTTCGAGTTTCGGGTTTGTGGTTTCGGGTTTGTGGTTTGGGGTTTCAGGTTTCGGATTTCAGGTTTGGAATTTCGGGTATCTGGTTTGGGGTTTGGGGATTCAAATTTGGGGTTTCAGGTTTCGGGTTTGATGTTTGGCGTTTCGGGTTTCAGGTTACGGTTTTCCAGTTTAGGGTTTCGGGTTAAATGTTTCCGAGTTTGGGTTTCGGGATTTGGGTTTCGGGTTTCGGGTTTCAGGTTACGAGTGTCCAGTTAAGAGTTTCGGGTTATGAATTTTGGGTTTGGGGTTTGGGGTTTTGAGTTTGGGTTTTCGGGTTTAGGGTTTGGGGTTTCAGATTTCGGATTACGGGTTTCAGGTTACGAGTTACGGTTTAGGATTTCTGGTTACGGGTTTCGGGTTTATAGTTACGGGTTACAAGTTTCCGGCTTAGGGTTTCTAGTTACAAGTATCCTTTTCGGGATTCGTGTTTCGGGTTTGTGGTTTGGAGTTTCGGGTTTCGGGTTTCAGGTTACGGGTTTCGGGTTTGGGGTTTCGAGTTTGGGGTTTCGGGTTTCGGGTTTAGAGTTTTGGGTTTCGGGTTTTGAGGTTATGGGTTTCGGATTAGGGGTTACGAGTTATGGGGTTTCGAGTTTGGGGTTTGGAGTTTCGTGTTTCGGGTTTCGGGTTTCGAGTTTGTGGTTGCGGTTTCGTGTTTCGGGTTTCAGATTTTTGGTTTGAGGTTTATGGTTTGAGGTTTCGGGTTTGGGGCTTCAGGTTACGGGTTTTGGGTCACGGTTTTCCAGTTTCGGATTTCAGGATTTTTCTTTCGGGTTTCGAGTTTCGGGTTTCGGGTTACGAGTGTCCGGTTTCGGGTTTCGGGTTTTCGGTTACGGATTTTGGGTTTGGAGTTTGGGGATTCGAGTTTGGGGTTTGGGGTTTAGGGTTTGGGGTTTGGGGTTATGGGTTTAAGGATATGGGTTTCGGGTTTGGGGCTTCAAGTTACGGGTTTTGGGTTCCTGTTTTCCAGTTTTGGGTTTCGAGTTTCAAGTTTGGGGTTTGGGGTTTCAGGTTACGGGTTTGGGTTTCGGGTTTCGGGTTTACGGTTTGGAATTTTGGGTATCGGGTTTGGGGTTTCGAATTTAGGGTTTCAGGTTTCGGGTTTTGGGTTTGATGTTTGGGGTTTCGGGTTTCGGGTTACGGCTTTCCGGTTTCGGGTTTCAGGTTAAATGTTTCCGAGTTTAGATTTCGGGATTTGTGTTTCAGGTTACGAGTGTCGGGTTTCGTGATTCGGGTTTCGGGTTTCGAGTTTCGGGTTTCGGGTTTCGGGTTACTGGTTTGAGGTTTTCGGTTTCCAGTTTGGTTTTTCGGGTTTAGGGTTTGGGGTTTCGGAATTCGGGTTATGGGTTTCAGGTTACGGGTTTCGGGTTACGTGATTTGGATTTAGGGTTTCGGGTTACGGGTTTTGGGTTAGAGGTTTCCGGCTTGGGGTTTCGAGTTACAAATTTCGGGTTTCAGGTTTCGTGTTTCGGGTTTCGAGTTTCAAATTTGGAGTTTCGGGGTTCGAGTTTGGGGTTTGGGGTTTTGTGTTTGGGGTTTCGGGTTTCGGATTTCGAGTTTGTGGTTTGGGGTTTCGTGTTTCGGGTTTTGGGTGTCAGGTTTCAGATTTTTGGTTTTAGGTTCTAGGTTTGAGGTTTCGGGTTTCAGGTGTGGGGCTTCAGGTTATGGGTTTCAGGTTACGGTTTTCGAGTTTCGGGTTTCGGGTTTCATGTTTCGGGTTTCGTGTTTCGGATTTTGGGTTTCAGGTTACGGGTTTTGGGTTTAGGGTTTGGAATTTTGGGTATCGGGTTTGGGGTTTGGGGTTTCGAATTTGGGGTTTCAAGTTTCAGGTTTCGGGTTTCGTGTTTCGGGTTACGGCTTTCCGATTTAGGGTTTCGGGTTAAATGTTTACGGTTTCGGTTTTCAGGATTTGTGTTTCGGGTTTCGGGTATCGGGTTACGAGTGTTTAGCTTCGGGTTTCGGGTTTTGGGTTCAGGGTTTGGGGATTCGAGTTTGGGGTTTCGAGTTTAGGGTTTGGGGTTTCGAGTTTGAGTTTTCGGGTTTCGGGTTTCGGGTTACGTGTTTCGGTTTACGGTTTTCCAGTTTAGGGTTTCGGGTTAAATATTTTTGGTTTCGGCTTTTGGGATTTGTGTTTCGGGTTTCGGTATCGGGTTACAAGTGTCCGGCTTCGGGTTTGGAGTTTCGGGTTTGGGGTTTCGAGTTTCATGTTTCGGGTTACAGGTTTTGGTTTTGGGGATTCGAGTTTGGGGTTTCGAGTTTAGGGTTTGGGGTTTCGGATTTCGGGTTACCGGTTTCGGGTTACGGTTTCCAGTCTAGTGTTTTGGGTTACGAGTTACGAGTTTCGGTTTATAGGTTTCCGATTTAGGGTTTCGAGTTACAAGTTTTTGGTTTGGGGTTTCAGGTTACGGGTTTACGGTTTGGAATTTCGGGTATCGAATTTGGGGTTTCGGGTGTCGGGTTTGATGTTTGTGGTTTCGGGTTTCGGGTTACGGCTTTCCGGTTTAGGGTTTCGGGTTAAATGTTTTAGAGTTTGGAATTCGGGATTTGTGTTTCGGGTTACGAGTGTCCGATTTCAGGTTTCGGGTTTCGGGTTTCGGGTTTCGAGTTTGGGGTTTCGGGTTACGAGTTTCGGGTTACGGGTTTAGGGTTTCGGGTTACGGGTTACGTGTTTCGAGTTAGAGGTTTCTGGCGTAGGGTTTCTATTTACAAGTTTCTGTTTCGGGATTCGTGTTTCGGGTTACGGGGTTTGGAGTTTCGGTTTTCAGGTTTGGAGTTTCGGGTTTCGAGTTAGAGTTTACGGGTTTCGGGTTTCGAGTTTGGGGTTTCGGGTTTAGGGTTTAGGGTTTCGGGTTTCGGGTTTCTGGTTTCGGGTTTCAGGTTATGGGTTTCGGGTTACGGGTTTCGGGTTACGGGTTTCGAGTTTGGGGTTTCGGGGTTGGGGTTTCGAGTTTCCTGTTTCGGGTTTCGAGTTTGTGGTTTAGGGTTTCGGGTTCAGATTTTTTGATTCAGGTTTCAGGTTTGAGGTTTCGGGTTTCGGGTTTGGGGCTTCAGGTTAGGGGTTTCGGGTTACGGTTTTCGAGTTTCGGGTTTTGAGTTTTGAGTTTCCGGTTTCGGATTTTGGGTTACGGGTTACAGGTTTTGGGTTTCGGGTTTAGGGTTTGGAATTTCGGGTATCGGGTTTGGGGTTTCGAGTTTCAGTTTTCGGGTTCCGGGTTAGGGGTTTTGGGTTACAGCTTTCCATTTTAGGGTTTGGGTTTAAATGTTTCTGGTTTCGGTTTTCGGGATTTGTGTTTCGGGTTTCGAGTATCGTGTTACGATGTCCGGCTTCGGGTTTCGGATTTCGGGTTTGGGGTTTCGAGTTTCAGGTTTGGGGTTTTAGGTTACGGGTTTTGGGTTTCAGGTTTACGGTTTGGAATTTCGGGTATCGGATTTGGGGTTTCGGGTTTCGGGTTTGATGTTTGGGGTTTCTGGTTACTGCTTTCCGGTTTAGGGTTTCAGGTTAAATGTTTCTTGGTTTGGAATTCGGGATTTGTGTTTCAAGTTTCTGGTTTCGGCTTACGAGTGTCCGGTTTCGGGTTTCGGGTTTTGTGTCTCGATTTTCGAGTTTCGGGTTTCGGGTTTGGAGTTTGCGGTTTCGATTTTATTGTTTCGGGTTTGGTGTTTTAGTTTAGGGTTTCGGGTTAAATGTTTTCGGTTTTGGTTTTCGGGATTTGTGTTTCGATTTCGGGTTTCGGGTTTCGAGTTTCAGGTTTCGGGTTTCGGGTTACGGGTTTTGGGTTTAGGGTTTGGGGATTCGAGTTTGGGGTTTCAGATTTTGGGTCTCGGGTTTCGGGTTTCGAGTTTCGTGTTTCGTGTTTCGGGTTTCAATTTACGGGTTTCGGGTTATAGGTTTCTAGTTTAGGGTCTCGAGTTACAAGTTTCCGTTTTGGGATTCATGTTTCGGTTTCGGGTTTGGAGTTTCGGGTTTCGGGTTACGGGTTTTGGGTTTCGGGTTTGGGGTGTCGAGTTTGGGATTACGGGTTTAGGATTTAGGGTTTCGGGTTTGGGGTTTCAGGTTATGGGTTTCGGGATACGGGTTTCGGGTTTCGGGATACAGGTTTTGAGATTGTGGTTTGGTGATTCGTGTTTCGGGTTTTGGTTTTCGGATTTTGGGTTTCAGGTTTAAGGTTTCGGGCTACAAGTTACGAGTTTAGGGTTTCGGGTAACGGTTTTCAGTTTCGGGTTTCGAGTTTCGGGTTTGTGGTTTCGGGTTTGTGGTTTGGGGTTTCAGGTTTCGGATTTCAGGTTTGGAATTTCGGGTATCTGGTTTGGGGTTTGGGGATTCAAATTTGGGGTTTCAGGTTTCGGGTTTGATGTTTGGCGTTTCGGGTTTCAGGTTACGGTTTTCCAGTTTAGGGTTTCGGGTTAAATGTTTCCGAGTTTGGGTTTCGGGATTTGGGTTTCGGGTTTCGGGTTTCAGGTTACGAGTGTCCAGTTAAGAGTTTCGGGTTATGAATTTTGGGTTTGGGGTTTGGGGTTTTGAGTTTGGGTTTTCGGGTTTAGGGTTTGGGGTTTCAGATTTCGGATTACGGGTTTCAGGTTACGAGTTACGGTTTAGGATTTCTGGTTACGGGTTTCGGGTTTATAGTTACGGGTTACAAGTTTCCGGCTTAGGGTTTCTAGTTACAAGTATCCTTTTCGGGATTCGTGTTTCGGGTTTGTGGTTTGGAGTTTCGGGTTTCGGGTTTCAGGTTACGGGTTTCGGGTTTGGGGTTTCGAGTTTGGGGTTTCGGGTTTCGGGTTTAGAGTTTTGGGTTTCGGGTTTTGAGGTTATGGGTTTCGGATTAGGGGTTACGAGTTATGGGGTTTCGAGTTTGGGGTTTGGAGTTTCGTGTTTCGGGTTTCGGGTTTCGAGTTTGTGGTTGCGGTTTCGTGTTTCGGGTTTCAGATTTTTGGTTTGAGGTTTATGGTTTGAGGTTTCGGGTTTGGGGCTTCAGGTTACGGGTTTTGGGTCACGGTTTTCCAGTTTCGGATTTCAGGATTTTTCTTTCGGGTTTCGAGTTTCGGGTTTCGGGTTACGAGTGTCCGGTTTCGGGTTTCGGGTTTTCGGTTACGGATTTTGGGTTTGGAGTTTGGGGATTCGAGTTTGGGGTTTGGGGTTTAGGGTTTGGGGTTTGGGGTTATGGGTTTAAGGATATGGGTTTCGGGTTTGGGGCTTCAAGTTACGGGTTTTGGGTTCCTGTTTTCCAGTTTTGGGTTTCGAGTTTCAAGTTTGGGGTTTGGGGTTTCAGGTTACGGGTTTGGGTTTCGGGTTTCGGGTTTACGGTTTGGAATTTTGGGTATCGGGTTTGGGGTTTCGAGTTTTGGGTTTCGGGTTACGGGTTTGGAGTTTGCGGTTTCGAGTTCAGTGTTTTGGGTTTGGTGTTTCGGGTTTAGGGTTTGGGGTTTGGGGTTTCGGGTTACGAGTTTGGGGTTACGGGTTTTGGGTTTAGGGTTTCGGGTTACAGGTTACGTGTTTCGAGTTAGAGGTTTCCAGCGTAGGGTTTCGAGTTAGAAGTTTCTGTTTCGAGATTCGTGTTTCGGGTTTCGGGTTTGGAGTTTTGGTTTTCGGGTTTCGAGTTTCGGGTTTCGAGTTACGGTTTACGGGTTTCGGGTTACGGGTTTGGAGTTTGCGGTTTCGAGTTTAGTGTTTCGGGTTTATGGTTTGGGGTTTGGGGTTTCGGGTTACGAGTTTCGGGTTACGGGTTTAGGGTTTCGGGTTACGGGTTACGTGTTTCGAGTTAGAGGTTTCTGGCGTAGGGTTTCTATTTACAAGTTTCTGTTTCGGGATTCGTGTTTCGGGTTACGGGGTTTGGAGTTTCGGTTTTCAGGTTTGGAGTTTCGGGTTTCGAGTTAGAGTTTACGGGTTTCGGGTTTCGAGTTTGGGGTTTCGGGTTTAGGGTTTAGGGTTTCGGGTTTCGGGTTTCTGGTTTCGGGTTTCAGGTTATGGGTTTCGGGTTACGGGTTTCGGGTTACGGGTTTCGAGTTTGGGGTTTCGGGGTTGGGGTTTCGAGTTTCCTGTTTCGGGTTTCGAGTTTGTGGTTTAGGGTTTCGGGTTCAGATTTTTTGATTCAGGTTTCAGGTTTGAGGTTTCGGGTTTCGGGTTTGGGGCTTCAGGTTAGGGGTTTCGGGTTACGGTTTTCGAGTTTCGGGTTTTGAGTTTTGAGTTTCCGGTTTCGGATTTTGGGTTACGGGTTACAGGTTTTGGGTTTCGGGTTTAGGGTTTGGAATTTCGGGTATCGGGTTTGGGGTTTCGAGTTTCAGTTTTCGGGTTCCGGGTTAGGGGTTTTGGGTTACAGCTTTCCATTTTAGGGTTTGGGTTTAAATGTTTCTGGTTTCGGTTTTCGGGATTTGTGTTTCGGGTTTCGAGTATCGTGTTACGATGTCCGGCTTCGGGTTTCGGATTTCGGGTTTGGGGTTTCGAGTTTCAGGTTTGGGGTTTTAGGTTACGGGTTTTGGGTTTCAGGTTTACGGTTTGGAATTTCGGGTATCGGATTTGGGGTTTCGGGTTTCGGGTTTGATGTTTGGGGTTTCTGGTTACTGCTTTCCGGTTTAGGGTTTCAGGTTAAATGTTTCTTGGTTTGGAATTCGGGATTTGTGTTTCAAGTTTCTGGTTTCGGCTTACGAGTGTCCGGTTTCGGGTTTCGGGTTTTGTGTCTCGATTTTCGAGTTTCGGGTTTCGGGTTTGGAGTTTGCGGTTTCGATTTTATTGTTTCGGGTTTGGTGTTTTAGTTTAGGGTTTCGGGTTAAATGTTTTCGGTTTTGGTTTTCGGGATTTGTGTTTCGATTTCGGGTTTCGGGTTTCGAGTTTCAGGTTTCGGGTTTCGGGTTACGGGTTTTGGGTTTAGGGTTTGGGGATTCGAGTTTGGGGTTTCAGATTTTGGGTCTCGGGTTTCGGGTTTCGAGTTTCGTGTTTCGTGTTTCGGGTTTCAATTTACGGGTTTCGGGTTATAGGTTTCTAGTTTAGGGTCTCGAGTTACAAGTTTCCGTTTTGGGATTCATGTTTCGGTTTCGGGTTTGGAGTTTCGGGTTTCGGGTTACGGGTTTTGGGTTTCGGGTTTGGGGTGTCGAGTTTGGGATTACGGGTTTAGGATTTAGGGTTTCGGGTTTGGGGTTTCAGGTTATGGGTTTCGGGATACGGGTTTCGGGTTTCGGGATACAGGTTTTGAGATTGTGGTTTGGTGATTCGTGTTTCGGGTTTTGGTTTTCGGATTTTGGGTTTCAGGTTTAAGGTTTCGGGCTACAAGTTACGAGTTTAGGGTTTCGGGTAACGGTTTTCAGTTTCGGGTTTCGAGTTTCGGGTTTGTGGTTTCGGGTTTGTGGTTTGGGGTTTCAGGTTTCGGATTTCAGGTTTGGAATTTCGGGTATCTGGTTTGGGGTTTGGGGATTCAAATTTGGGGTTTCAGGTTTCGGGTTTGATGTTTGGCGTTTCGGGTTTCAGGTTACGGTTTTCCAGTTTAGGGTTTCGGGTTAAATGTTTCCGAGTTTGGGTTTCGGGATTTGGGTTTCGGGTTTCGGGTTTCAGGTTACGAGTGTCCAGTTAAGAGTTTCGGGTTATGAATTTTGGGTTTGGGGTTTGGGGTTTTGAGTTTGGGTTTTCGGGTTTAGGGTTTGGGGTTTCAGATTTCGGATTACGGGTTTCAGGTTACGAGTTACGGTTTAGGATTTCTGGTTACGGGTTTCGGGTTTATAGTTACGGGTTACAAGTTTCCGGCTTAGGGTTTCTAGTTACAAGTATCCTTTTCGGGATTCGTGTTTCGGGTTTGTGGTTTGGAGTTTCGGGTTTCGGGTTTCAGGTTACGGGTTTCGGGTTTGGGGTTTCGAGTTTGGGGTTTCGGGTTTCGGGTTTAGAGTTTTGGGTTTCGGGTTTTGAGGTTATGGGTTTCGGATTAGGGGTTACGAGTTATGGGGTTTCGAGTTTGGGGTTTGGAGTTTCGTGTTTCGGGTTTCGGGTTTCGAGTTTGTGGTTGCGGTTTCGTGTTTCGGGTTTCAGATTTTTGGTTTGAGGTTTATGGTTTGAGGTTTCGGGTTTGGGGCTTCAGGTTACGGGTTTTGGGTCACGGTTTTCCAGTTTCGGATTTCAGGATTTTTCTTTCGGGTTTCGAGTTTCGGGTTTCGGGTTACGAGTGTCCGGTTTCGGGTTTCGGGTTTTCGGTTACGGATTTTGGGTTTGGAGTTTGGGGATTCGAGTTTGGGGTTTGGGGTTTAGGGTTTGGGGTTTGGGGTTATGGGTTTAAGGATATGGGTTTCGGGTTTGGGGCTTCAAGTTACGGGTTTTGGGTTCCTGTTTTCCAGTTTTGGGTTTCGAGTTTCAAGTTTGGGGTTTGGGGTTTCAGGTTACGGGTTTGGGTTTCGGGTTTCGGGTTTACGGTTTGGAATTTTGGGTATCGGGTTTGGGGTTTCGA
>Ga0209389_1005655_pt1 | contig 10693 bp, 7 predicted proteins | sample CowpearedBW_FD_187526 | JGI IMG/M metagenome (GOLD analysis project Ga0209389, IMG submission 187526) | Root nodule microbial communities of legume samples collected from California, USA - Cow pea red BW (SPAdes) (version 2) | ecosystem: Host-associated > Plants > Roots > Nodule | place: USA... | reverse complement strand
CTTATCTTATCAATGGTCATCAGCAGTGGTGGAGCATACAAGAGACAGGCGGTGCCACGCACCCCCTCCCAATTTTTTTTTATTTTTTTTCATTATTTTACATTTAATTTTTTTAAATATTTTAAATAATTTATATTTTTTAAATTAAATAATATTATATTCAAAATTAAATATAAAATTAAATATATAAGAAAAACAAAATTATTAAGATATTTTTTATTTTTTCTCTTAATTATCTTTTGAGTTTTTTATAGGTTGTATTCTTTTTATGTTTATTTATTTTCTTTTGTTACTAAAAAAAAGTTAGGCATAAATTCAGTATTTCTATCCTCATCTTTTTATATTTTCTCTTCCATTATTAAATAAATAAATAAGGTAATTTTCTCTTGTCTCACTTGATAGTAAACTATTTCTTTAACATTTAATATTATTTTTTTATCTCATGACCTTTTTGTATATTAATTTTTTATTAATATAGAAGAAGAAACAATGTATATGTGATTTTTCATAGTCAATTTTTAATTGTAAATTGATTATCATAGTTTTTTTTAGTAATTATGTCTCTCAACTTTTGATTAGATTATGATAAATTATTTTTTAGTCTTAAACTTATTTTCTAAATAGGTATATTAATGAAAAATAAAAGAATAAATTTATTTTTTAAAATTGATAGAGAAACTACTCGTGAAGATGAAAACATGATAATATGGTTATTAATAGAACAGAAGATGAATATTTTGCAGATAATATGATTATTTACATCGAAAAAAGTTAACTGAAAAATCTAATTATAATCAATTTCCATGAGTTAAAAAATATGACAAAAACGATAGACATTCCTTTAAATTGTGTAATTTTTTTGATAATTATATATGTACTAGATTATGTATTCATTTTTATTGAATTAGTCACAAAAATATTAAATATATAAATTTTGAGTATATTATTTTGGCTCCCCTAAAAATTATGGTGAAGATCCGCCATTGGTCATCAACCCACTAAAATATGAGATAATTAATAAAATCTAATAAAAAGCACTAAACCAAAAGTATGAGAATTTAAAGAGAATCAAAAGTTGTCATACATAATTTTAAACATACAATATGAATTTATAAAAACCACAAGTGAATCATAGATATCTAAAAAAATTAAACAAACTATAAAGTATATGGAACAAAGCTAAAGAAAAGAAGACTTATGTCGATGGAACACCAACTAACCCACATGTCATGCATACTACCCCAACTCATCAAAGTCTTGAAGCTTTAAACAAACTCTTATAACTGGCAAAAGTTAGAAACGCGCGGTTTGCATGCATCAAAGATTAAACCAAAAAGGTACGTTGGCCATGTTCTTAACCTTTATCAGTAATCATGAGAAAAACCATAAGTTTTTAAAGAATGAAATAGGATGGATGCACTACTGCACTACAAACTAGCTAACATAAAAAAAAAATGTCCCATAAAGAGATTAATTGCCTTGACCAAAACAAATCCATGCATTCACGTGGTTAAAGAAAACCAAAAGCAAATGGGCCCATTTACGTGTGGTATACATGAACCGATGTAACAAAGCAATATTGCATTACGTGAAGGCTGCACCATGGTTTTCTACCAACAAACCAAATCTTCATATGTAAAATAAAAGGAAAACAAAAACGGCCCCACCATGCTAAAGTCAAATTACCAAAAGAAAGAGAGAATTATGGCTAAGAAAAAGAAAGATTGTGAAACGTAAATGCTGCAACTAATGTCACATGGATTTCAAAAGATGAAGAAAGAAAATAAACAACTAGACTACCCCATCATTCAACGTCCCAAAAGGAAGAATGTGATAGTAATATATTTCCTTACATTGTGATTACACTCAAAGATTAAGAGAAAGATATTAAATTTAAATGTGGCTGTGGTTTCCATTAGACAATTAAACATGGAACCAAAACACTGTGGAGACCCATGGTAACCCATTCCAACACTGCAACTTTCTTTGCATGGAATTCAAAAGATTAATAGGAAGATTTAACCTTGTATGTAAACTAATATACTGTACCAAAATAAAATGATAAGAAACCGATAAAGGCTACACACTAACTTAAAATCCATCAATGCAACTCATGCATGCAACCAAAACTGCACCCACAGCAAACCAAGCTCAGAGATAAACGAAAGGAAACTAACCCATGCAATTATCACTGTGATGCAGAAAAAGTAATGAACCCCGAAAGAACCCCTCCATAACGTATAACAAGTCCATTCCCACTCAAGGTCCTTCATAAACACCCAAGAAAAAGAAAGAGAAGTTTATGGCTCCAGAATAAAAGTGTGGCTTCTACCTTGTTAGGAATCTCTACCTACGTTCGTTCCGTTTCTTCCTCCATTCTGTATCGTAAATGAGGAGAGAGAAATTTGATTGCAAGAGTTCGTGGGCCCCACAATTAAAAAAAATAAAAGTCGAAAACTGAAGTATGCCGTTACCTGGTTCGAACACATGTACCTTTGCACCAGAAGCACACACAACTACCACCGAACTACATGCTTTCTCAATACAAATAATGCACAAATAAAATATAAACGCATATTGTGCATCCGCCATAATTGAATAAAAAAAAATAGTTAAAACCACAAAATGAACCCGGCCCGAATCGAGCCCAAGCGCTTCAAGAACATATGCACTCTCAAACCAAAAGACCAATTACTTTTCCACAATTTATATGACCCACTTAATTATATAGATATATTCTAGCATCACATATAACTTACATCACTTAAATAATTATTATAAATACATCAATAACTTAAATCTCTCAAATAATAATTATTTCATAATTTAATAACCTAATTAAATTAAATAAATCAACAGTATTAATCAAGCCATTAATTTTTTTTTCATGTGTTTCTTTTTAGTCTAATTTTTTCCGGGTCTTACAAATTTTACCCTTTAAAACATAATTATTTATAAAATTTTTTGGAAATTGGCCGCTATTTTTACAAATTTTTTTATAAAATCGTTTATCTCTGCTCTTCTCATTTTCTTTATTTATCAACAGTTATTCTCTCATATTGTCTGATATATTTAACTTCATTTTTAATAAATATAATTTTATTTTATATATTAAAACTTAATAACATTATATTATCATTATCATTACTTACTAATATAATATCACCACATATATTTAAAAAATGCATATACACATGCGCTGCGCTATGTGTACACTAGTATCTTAATAATAATTTTGTTGTGTTACGATATATTACATATTTAAAATAAAATATTATGAGTTAAGTTTTGATTTTAACGGAAAAAGAATGGTAGTTATATTTAAAAAAAATATATTTTTTAACTCATTTTTTTATTCAATTTTAACTCATTATTTTAATAATTATTAGATATCACATCTAAACAAATCAAAATAAATAATTTAATAATAATTAAAATAATAAATTAAAGTAGGTAAAAAAATAGGTTAAAATATCTTTTTGGTCCCAATTTTCGTCAACTTTTTGCAAATAGGTCCCAATTTTCGTGAGGTGCTCAAATAGATCCTAATTTTTGTCAATTTGATTCAATTAGGTCCTAATTGGGTAACACCGTTTAAATTGATAACGTTTCATTGTACAGTTGGCTTTTTCTTTGCTACGTGTTCCATTACTAATCCTACGTGGCAGGCAGTGTTTGTTTATAATCAGATGGTTAATTAGGGGGTTAAACATATTAGGTTTTTAATTATCAGGATTTAACGAAAAAAAAAAGTAAAAGAAAGGAAAATAAAAAACAAATTGCAACGCAAATTAAAAAGTAAAAGGGGTTAAAACGTATTAGGTTTGTGCTAAGAAAATTGGGGATTTAGGTTAGTTGTGCTCGAATTTGGGGGAAAGAAAGAAAAGGAAAGTTGCTTCATTTGGCTTCTGCAATTGCTATGTGATCATCATCAATTCATCGTAGATATCGAAGGCAGGTTAGGTTTTCTATTGCGTTTGCATTTTCGTTTTTGGTTTTTGCGATTGTGATTTTCCTGGTTTGCGATTGGGTTGGTGTGATTTTCGAAAGCGATTCTATTTGTTTGATTGTGCGTTTATGTTGTCATTGTCTGCTATTGTATGCCATTGTGATTTTCATTGGAGTGTCCCACTCCTTTTCCCTATTTTAGTGAACATCTTTGTCAGTGGATTGGGGTTGTGTGCGTGCTTTGTCGGTCTCGTTTCTTTCAAAGTTGTGGTCCCTTTTTGTTCGTGGACCCTGTGTGTGTTCTTTCAAATATTTTATGCCATATTAAATGTTTTCGTGGACCCTGCTTACAATTATTTTTTATATCTGCCAGATATCACTTGTTTGAATATTGGTGTGAAATGTGTGATGAAAGTTTCGAAGTTGTTGTCCACCATGGTGGACTTTTTAAACATGATGGTCCTATTAATTACATAGGTGGGGAAACCACTGTTTGGGATTGTGACCCAGATAGGTGGAGTTATTTTGAGGTGATAGGGGAAATAAGGGAAATGGGGTATGTTAATGTTAAGGAATTATGGTATGCAATAGAGAATGCCATGTATATATTGGAGGATGACAAAGGTGCAATAAACATGATGCACGTTACCAAGCACTATGGCCAAGTTCACATGTTTGTTGTGCATGGTATTTCTGAAGCAGAAGTTGTGGAAAACGATTTAGAGGATAAACAAGGCTTGCTGTGTGGGGATGAGTTAGAGAGTGGGGAGAACAATCATATAAATGCGGAGGTTCGGGAGGAGGTTAATAATGAGGTTGATGAAGAGGTTTGGGGGGAGGTTAATGAGGAGGTTCAGGAGGAGGTTGAGGAGGAGGTTCAGGAGAAGGTTAATCAGGAGGTTAATGAGGAGGTTCACGAGGAGGTTAATGAGGAGGTTAATGAGGAGGTTAATGTGTAGGTTAATGAGCAGGTTCATGAGGTTGAAAGAAAAAGGGAAGTTACATCTTTTTCATACTTGTAAGATGATTAATTACGGTGTCCCACTAAATTTTTCATACCTTTTTTATTGATCGATATTATTTATTTTCTTTGTTGTTGGACATGCATGCTGTTTCACTTGCAGAGGAATTAACGAGCAATGAAAGAAAAGCTTGATTCAACGCAATGACTATACCCCTCCATCCAAATTACAATAACCAATAACTATTAAAAATGAGTTATTGGTAGAATTATTTAGTATATGAATGATTAACCAATAACCATTCGACTTATTGAAGGTGTTCAAAGGATTAGTAGCAAGATTAGTTGTAAAAAATGTTCTTATTTCTTAAGCGGTTTCTAATTTTTTTTAGTTACTCATAAGTTGGGGTTATGTCATATTTAAATTTTATGATGGAATGATTGGAAAAAAATAGATGATGAGGTTTATTTCTCTATTTGCAGACATTCAAGAATATGTTGAAGGAGCGGAGAGGTGAAAAAATTGAAGCAAAGCAGAGAGGTGAGGGTTTGTCAACAGAGTAGACAATCTGAGGTTGGGTCGTGTTCAGGACATCAGGAATAGTGGTGGCGTCGAGAAGTGTTTTCACAGAAAACAAAAATATAAAAATATAAGGAACTCTCCTCACTTATTATGAAATAAAGAGCATTTAGGCAAAAAATAGATTTAATCATGTAATGTTAATATATATATATATATATATATATATATATATATATATATATATATATATATATATATATATCAAAAAATTCAGAATACAAATTTATCCTTATTTGTCATCTGAATCTCATTATTATTGAATTTGAAAGGTAAAATAGTAGAAATAGGGGCTACTAATACAAAAGGAAGCAATCTACTAATATAGGTTAAAAGAGAATAGGAGCTCATTTATGATCATGGCATCTTCTTCCACCAAATTGATTGAAAATAAAATAAAATCATAAACCGTAAGCAAAAAGAGGTAGGAGGAAGAAGATGAACCTGTTTGGATTATTTACCGATGGATTTTTCGGTCGGTAATTATCGACGAATTTTTCTATTTGTAATTATTGACAGATATTTTCATTAAGTAACTAACGACTAATTTTTTTTTGTAATTACCGACGAAACATGATTTCTATCGGTAAAAATTTACCGACAAAAGTTGCACCAATACATTTTTGATCGTCGATAAATTTGATTTACCGACGGAGTTTAACCGTCGATAATATAAGTTTTTCATGTAGTGTTTGATCATGATTTAAAATTTGATATTATATAAAAGATTATGATAATAATAAAAAAAGTTTTACTATTTCAATATATATGTTTCAGTTTTTAAATTAGGAAATGATAATAACAGAAAGTAACATATTGTTGTTATAAATTGTTAGAAAATATAGAGTGGTTTAAAAAAAACTTTGTTAAGGCTAACCATTAGTTATACTGAAAAAATTATATTTCAATTGAAGAAGGTATTCTCATGGAATTAGCCGTTGGCAGGATTGTGAAGGAAGAACTAACGACATTGATGGTAAAGAAAGAGTTGAAGGAAGAGGCAGTTGTGAGGTACCCTCGATATGTTCCTTTTATGTCTTTTTTTTTTTTTTAATCTTTTTTCTCATATGTTTAACTCTGTTCTTATATTGTCTTTTTAAAGGATAAGAACAAAAGAAGATGAAGATCACTTCCATAGTAAAAAAATTAAACTTTTGTATACAATATTATAATTTTACATACAATATTATAACTTTACGTACAATATTATAACTTTAAATTATACTTTTGTACATAATATTATATAGTAAGTTTTTTTAATATTTGAAAGGTGCATTTTCTATAATGCAAGTGCATAATTTTTTTAACATGAGGTTTAGATTGAGAGATAAACATTTCGTTAAAGGAAAACCTTAAGGTGTCCATCAATATTCTTGTGCGGAGAGATTTGAACAAAACTCAATAATTGAGAGAAAACATCCATCTCTATTGAATGGGTTTAATAAAAATGTTATGATGGTGGTGAGGACAAAGGAATGGAAGGCGGGAAGGTGCCCCAACATGTGTTACTGCCCCTTTAGTTTATCCCCTACAAGTGAACTAACACGAGTAGCTGCCGACGTCCCTCATGTCGATCCCGGTGTCAGTGTCTGTCCCGGCGTCTCTCTCGGTCCTTGTCTGTTGGTCCTCGTCTCCTGTTTCGTCGTCACCGAATGATCTGATCGCGACTAGGTGGGGATTTCTACACCGACGCCATATATGTGGAAAAAGGATACATAGGGCCTTGAAATGATCTTGTACTTCATTATACTTACGTACAAGGTAGAAAATGCAACTTGGTAAGATTAGATAAAATGAAGTATACTTCAAATGAAGTTAGATAACTTTACGTATAATATTATAACTTTATGTATAATATTATAATTTTAAATTATACTTTTGTACAAAATATTATATAGTAATTTTTTTAATATTTGAAGAGTGCATTTTTTATAATGCAAGTGCATAATTTTTTTAACATGAATTTTAGATTGAGAGATGAACATTTCGTTAAAGGTAAAACTTAAGGAGTCCATCAATACTCTTGTGCGGAAAGACTTGAACAAAACTCTATAATTGAGAGAAAACATCCACATCCATTGAATGGGTTTAATAAAAATGTTATGATGGGTGAGGACAAAGGAATTGAAGGTGGGAAGATGCCACTAAAAAAAAAATTGAAATTACCGACGGAATTTTACCGACGGATATACATCTGTCGGTAAATTTGAATTACCGACGGATTTTACCGACTGATTCTCAAATTTTAATTACCAACGGAAAAATCCGTCGGTAAAAAAAATTTCATTTACCGACAGAAAATCTGTCGGTAAAATCCGTCGGTAATTCAAATTTTTTTTACCGACAAAATTACCGACGGATTTTTTCGTCGGTAAAAAGAGCGGGAAATTTCCCGCCCAAATTTGAATTACCGACGGAAAAATTTGTCGATAAAAGAAGCGGGAAATTTTTTGCCCTAATTTGAATTACCGACGGATTTATCCGTCGGTAAAAGAAGCGGGAATTTTCCCGCCCAAATCTCACCTTATAAGAAGACGAGGAGAAGAAGAAAAGAAGAAGAAGAAGAGAAGAAGAAGAAGAAGAGAAGAAGGAGAAGAAGAAGAAAAAGAAGGAGAAAGAGAAGAAGAAGGAGAAGAAGAAGAAGAAGAGAGGAAGAAGGAGAAGAAGAAGAGGAAGAAGGAGAAGATGAAGGAGAAGAAGAAGAAGAAAGAGGAAGAAGAAGACAACGGCGGCGGTGGCGGCGGTGGTGGCGGCGGCGACGATGGTGGCAGTGGCGACGGCGATGGCGACGGCGACGACGGCGGCGACATTGACGGCGACCACGAAAAAAAAATGAAAAAAAAAATTGAAAGAGGGAGGAGGAAGAAGATGAATAGTGTAACTAATTTACCGACAGCTTTTTGGTATTTACTGACGGATATTTCGGTCGGTAATTATCGATGGATATTTCCGTGGGTAATTACCGACGGATTTTTCCGTCGGTAATTACCGACGGAACATGATTTCCGTCGGTAAAATTTTACAGACAAGCATTTTACTGACGAATTTTTGACCGTCAATGATCCGTCGGTAATGTTGATTTAGCGACGGATTTTGGCCATTATCGACGGATTTTGACCGTCGGTAATAATGATTTTTCTTGTAGTGGAAGAAGGGTGATTTTCTTCAAGGGTTGCAAGTTTATCCACAAGGTAAGATTTCTCCATCTTTGCTTTTAAAAGTTATTGCAATAAGCATTCTTGGTTTTGGTTCCTGATTCGTGGGTCGATGTTAAACATCCTCTAAAGCGCGATGAAATGGTGAGATTACGTCTTGATATTTTTAGTGTTTTATAAATCATGATTCATAAGTCATCATATAAGATACATAATAGATGTGAAGATTCTTATTTTACAAAAGTCTTATTAAATTTACCATCATATCATACAATCTTGCATGATCAAGCTGTGAGATTCAACCAGAGAAGTTGAAAAGTTGCATAGTAAACATTAATTGTGCCATGCTAAATGAGTATTTATAGGAAAAATTGTTTCTTGGTTCTGAACTTGAAAGATCAGCACAGGAGCTGAAGCAATTTAGGAACCCAACTCTGGTTTATTCCTTAAACAATGACTTGTGACCATGACAGTCACGTCCACTTCTTCAAGAGAATCCAAGAATACACCCTTAGAAATGGGGAACTGGTAATCATTTATAGTCATCTTTTGAATCGTGTTCATACCATTTTTTTTTCTTTGAATGAAGTATCTGAAACAGTGGTTTCAGTTTTCCTATTAATCTGTGATCATAATTCACTTTATTGACGATAAGTTTACGACAGAGGATACCTCGGAGCTTTGTGAATAAATATTGGGAAGAAATATCAAATCCAATGTTCCTTTTGCTTCCGAACCGCACCAAATGGGAAGTGAATTGGAAAAAGATTGATGCTGACGTTTGGTTAATCGATAAATGGAAGAAATTTGCGGAGTCGTTTTGTTTGGACGAGGAGCATGTTGTGGTGTTCAGATATGTGGGAAAATCAGAGTTTAAGGTTGTAATACTTGATCAAGGTGGGTTGGAGATAGTGTATCCTTCGATGGAAGGACCTTTGGAGGGTGCAGATAATGGTAATCGTTTTGCTCGGCGTAAGAGAGCAAAATTTCATTCACCATCTTCTCCTTCTAAGAAGGTGAAAACCAACCCGAGAAAGGAACCTCATAGTTATCCAACACAAGATGTTGGGTTAAAGAAATTTTCAGGTGACAATGTTGATAAAACAGGTGGGGTTTTTTTTTTTTTTTTTTTTTCTTTCTCTTTTGTTATTCAATTTGAAAGTCTCTGAATGTATTCTAACCTTTTTGTTTTGAGTGACATTGATTTGTTGACAGGTAGAAGAAGTAAAATGAGATGTTCAAGATCTAAGGCTAATACTATTAGAAAAAAGGAGTTGTCAGAAGATACTGAAAGTGGCACTGCTTTGGAGAGAGCTAACTCTTTCCATTATGAGAATCCCTACTTCATTCGTGAAATGCATAGATCATACATTTGTAGTAATTTCTTGGTACATCATCTCATTAGACAATCAATTTATTTATATATAAGATGTTTCGACACGCCTCATAGATGCTCATAGATGGTGTCTCCGGATACGTATCGGACACCAACATAACACGATATTATGTCTAATTTGAAAGATATATTCTTTATTTTTAACATGGTTTTGATAATTAAAATAAGGATCAAATCTTATATTATCACTACTTTTACATATTGGATATTAGATAGATAGATTAGATTCATTTTTTTGTTAATTGACAGTTTCAAACTTAACATATATATAAATACAGTATTCCGTATCCTATATTTTTTCAATTTGACCGTATTTTCGTGTCTGTGTCGTATCCGTACCCATGTCTATATCCGGGTATCACATGATGAAATAGGAACTGAACATTCCCTTATTATGACAGAATATGCCAGTCAATTTCATAACAGAGGAGCCTGGAAAGGGAAATAACAGAGTGAGGCTTTGGATTTCTGAAGAACAAAGTTGGAATATGAACTTCTGTCTGAGTACGGACCTTAGACGAGTGAGGCTTGTTTCTGGTTGGGCCAATTTTGTAAAGGACAATAACTTGAAAACAGGGAATGTGTGTGTTTTTGAGAGAATTAAGAAGCCAGAAATCATCTCATTTAGGGTTATTATTTTCCGTGATACACAA
>Ga0209389_1005653_pt1 | contig 10693 bp, 8 predicted proteins | sample CowpearedBW_FD_187526 | JGI IMG/M metagenome (GOLD analysis project Ga0209389, IMG submission 187526) | Root nodule microbial communities of legume samples collected from California, USA - Cow pea red BW (SPAdes) (version 2) | ecosystem: Host-associated > Plants > Roots > Nodule | place: USA... | reverse complement strand
CTTTTCATTGAAGTAACTGATGAAGCTAGACGACAGAACCATTACTACTAATCTTTGTGTAATCGCAGATGCTATGATGCAAATCTCATAGACATTCCCGTTGAAATAGAGAGTCCAGATCACCATTATTATCATGTAATGATTGGTTAATTTTATATTCACATAGTTCTTTTTTACATTTTCTTAATTTTGAGTAATACAATAAAACTTCTGTTTTCGTTGTTTTTGTGTAGCTTGCCTTCTTTACCAATAGGAATGTGAGTGCGTACGAGGAATTGACATGGGTAAGTCGGTTGGACCGATTAGAGATGTGCTTTTTATTTGTGCGCTTTTTTTTTTTTTAAATTCGCAATATGAAAGTTAAATATATTTAATCAAAAATGTTTTATCTATATAAAGGATTAGGAGAGATTGAAATTAATTAAAAAAAATGTAATGAAAAATATTTTCAAAATATATTTTATCTGATCTAAAATCTAATCTAAATCGAATTGCAAACATTCTTTCCTATCTTTCATTTGATAGTATCCATGCTTTTATATACAAATTAAAACATGATTATTATGTTGTGTTTTTAGTTTGGGGAGGGAAGGCATAGACGCTACTGTCATAATCAAGCCTCATGTGTAATTAATATTTGTATGCAGGATTATGGTATTGATTTTGATGATGAAGATCATCCTATTAAAGCATTTCGGTGTTCTTGTGGAAGCGCCTTCTGCTATGATAAGAAACAAAAAGGTTAGTTCAATTAATCAACTGTTTTCCTTAGTTGCAGAATTCCCTATCCCTGGATGCAAGTGTTAGTTTTTGTATTTCTAAATGGCTGTGTATAATTTTTATAGTAAAATCTCTGTACATTGTTTATTACACGCAAAAGCAAAGAGAAGATATATTTTAGATAGCTTTTGCAAGTATCTCTTAAGTTATGGGATTTAGTTATCTGAAAGTCTAGTTAAGATGAGATAGAATGAAAAAAGGAACTATTTAAGTCTATTATGAGTCTATTATATCAATTTCCATGAAGCTGAAACATAAATTTATGTACAAGTTTGGAACAAATAAATTCAAACTTGAAACATATAGATGGTATGTACCAAACTTAATACATCTCTAAGTTGATCGTTGCATCTAACAAACTTAGAAAACGATTGACATTTCATAGAATATAAAATTGGTAGCAATATGAAATGTGGGTTGATCATTGTTGAGATCCCACGTTAATTAGAGATAAGATGAATTTTCAGTATATATGTGGGTGCAAATATCACCTTGTAAGCTGGGTTGAGTTAGGTTTAAAGTCCACCACTTTTTAACATGGTACTAGAGCCATGAGTTTGAACTTATCATAGGGAGATTTGTTGTTTGTTAGGCCTATCGTGTCATTCACTACTAGCCACTTTTGGACTTTCCATTAGTATTTAGTCTCACGCTCGAGATGTATATACCTCGACATGAGAGGGTGTGTTGGAGATTTCACACTGACTAAAAATAAGACAAATTTATAGTATATATTTGAGTGCAAACTTCACTTTACAAACTAATTTTGTATAATTAAGTTAGGTTTAAAGTTTACTTCTTACCATCATAAGAAAGACTCACCTCTTAACAATCATAAGACTCTTCTTGTTTTGACTCTTTAGCATATCTATAACATATTTCATTTAATAGATTGCGTTAACTTTATTTGTCCCGGATACTTTATCATCCATGATACTTGAAAATGATTGCACAAGTTCCTTTAGCTAAGAGATTCTAGCTACAAGTTGCAATCCCTGTTTTGTCCAAAAAGTACTTTTACTATCCAATCGATAAAGGACCAATGATAAATAGTTATCATGGGAAATACCACTGATAGATCTTTTGAAAAGATACATCGGGGATATTCAGCATTGTGAACTAACGTCACCTTTATCACAAAATCTCGAGGTAATGATTTTGAGTCTTCTTCCTTATATTCAACTTTCTCATGAACTAATCGATACAGGAGACCAACACATCATCGTCAACCCAAAACTTTGTGACTATGAATTTTTGGGCCTTCTTCTTTATATGATATTTAACATTCTCTTTGAGATCAATGTGGAACTTTACACATTTCTAAGACACCTAGGTGTGTACATATAGTTTCATCTAAAAAAACGTATTTTAAGGATTATGTTCTTATAAATAATCTTTGTATTGTTGCTTGAACGAGTAAATGAGAAGAGTTTGATTTATGATTGATCAACTTTTATTAGGGAAAGGAAAAATAAAAAAATCAGGTTCTTGACATATTCTCTTCACTGACACCTTCTGCGAAGCAATCCATGATCAACTTGGTGCCGAGGATCAACATGGTGAGGTGGCTAGATACACAAATGAGAATAGTTTTCACTTTTATTTGTTCATTTTGTATGCAAATCTGATTTTAAATTCTGTTCTTAATTGTTTTATAACAGCTCGCCCTCATAGGGAAATCTAAAAAGTTGGATATGAATTTAAAAGAATATTAGATTGATATTTTCAAAGACTATTGGAAAATATCATGATTTTTTTTTTTAGTTTTAAGATTTGTAGTTTGAAATATAATAAATTCATTTAGTACAAATTTAAAAAATTATACATTTACAACATTTAATATAGTCTAGAGGTTTTTAGAGAAAAGTAAAATCGACACAATTGCTTTAAACTTTTTAGTTGTTAATTAATTCTAATTGAATGTTCTCTTGTTATGCTCTAATATTTTGTTGTATATGAATCTCTTGACCTCCAACCAATACTTTTATATTGGATCAATTATTCTATTTGACTAAAAATTCATCTTTATCCTTCTTCCTTATACTTGATGGGTATGAAATTGTTATTTTATTTTCATCTTCATTGGGTAACAAATATTTAAACTTGTGCCTGTATATGTTTTTTACGGTAATATCAATGGTTAAATTAAAAAAAAATAAAAATTATATTAAGAAAAACATAATATTATCTAATATTTAATATTAATATGGTTTATTTTTATTTTTTCGATGTTAAATATTTAGCAAAAAAATGTAAATTACATTAATTTCAAATTAAAGTAGTAAATAATAATGAAATAAAAGTGAAATAATCATATAAAATATTATACATCGATATATAAATAAAATTTTATTACAATCAAAATATATATTTTGTAAATGTTAATGAAAATTGGAATTTTAGTATTCTCATTTTATAAGGTTATATATCTTTTTTATTCTTTAAATTTTAGTGAAAATTGAAATTAGTTTATATTTGAAACTTTAGACCAATTTATTTCTGATTTTGAAATGTGAGGACTTTGTTCATTTAATTAAATTTTGTTAAGTTTAGTTGACATTTTAAACATGTTTTCTCATTATTGAAGCGGAAATATGTTTCATGAAAACATTTAATCATATTTTATTATGGTAAGTACCTCCTTAGAGGTTTGAGAAAATGAGAAAATTTATTGGATGTCAAACTTGTCAAATGAATTAAAAATTAGAGTTATCAAAACGGATAATCTGGTCCAACCCGACTCGATCCAACAGGAGTTCATCACTTGGTGAGTCAGTCCAATCTAGTTCACTTAAATACAATTTTTTAATTTTTTTTTCAGTCAAAAGTAAATTATAATTCTAATTAAAATTTAAATAAACTCTAATACAATCTAAATAAAAACTAAAATTACAAAAAATACAAAGGGACTTTTCCATGTATCCCCTCAAATTATTCTCTAGTACCCCTAAATTTTTTTTAAATTTCATCTTTGCCCCCTAGTAAAATTAAAAGAAGAAATAGTAAAAAAATCAATTTTCTCTCACGCAATACCCACCCACCTCATGCACCTCAAATTAATACCCAATACACTTTTGACCTAACCCTTTGTCCTTTCTCTCTCGCGGCACACTTCACACCATTGTATTCCTCTTCCTCTTCCATTCACATCACCCTTGTCTCGTAGGGCTAGCCCTTGTCTCGCAGCCTCGCAGCAGCAGTACACATATCTGCCTCTAGTACACCAAATTTGTCCACTAAGTTATTCACATCACATATTCATGCTTGATTACTTTGTGCAATAAGCAATAGATCATATCCATGATTGGTGTTTTAATAAGTTTTTCTGTTTTTCTCAAATAGTGGAGTTCAGTTTTGTATTCTTTTTTTAAATTGCCATTGCGGATGTCGACATTCATTTTACTTTTTTTTTCGTTTTTTGCTCATTGCGGATGTTGACATCCGGTTCAAAGATTTCTATTTTGGATGTTGACATATGTTTTGTTTTTGTTTTACCATTGTGGATGTCGACATTCGGTTTGCAAATTTGAGTTGCGGATGTCAACTTCTGTTTCGTTTTTTTTACCATTGTGGATGTCGATATCACTTTGCAAATTTGAATTGCGGATGTCGACATCCGTTTCATTGTGTTTTTTGGCCATTGTGGATGTCGACATTCGCTTTGCAAATTTGAATTGCAAATGTCGACATTCGTTTCATACTCTTTATTTTGGCATTGCGGATGTTGATATCCGCTTTAGAGATTCAAATTGTGAATGTCGACATCCGTTTCATATTTTATTTTTGTTTTCAGTTTAAATATTTTTGTTATGCTCGTAGTGAGTTTTCCTAATGTATCATAGATGTCATAGATGTTATTGTTGTGTAATACTAATATTGGATTTGTGGAATTGCAAATGGGATTACCAAATTTTTTTATTTATGTTTGATTATGTGTAATGTATCATGGATTGCTGTGTAATACTAATACTCGATTGGTGGAATTGTGAATGTTTGATTGTGTGTAATGTTTGAAAATTTCAATTTTATAGATATGGTTAGAATACGAGGAGATCGACCGACCGCTTCAGCTCGTAGAAGGGGTCAACACGAGGCTGATATTGTTAAGGATGATGTTGTTCAGCCTGAGACTTCCGATGTTGCTCAGAACCAGGAGCAGGGGATTGGTAATGATGGTGTAGGATTTCCAGGTGGTCCCTCTGATACATCTTTATTGACTCGGTACCAGGATCATGTTGCACGTATCATATGGGAGGGTCAGGTTAGTAAGAAGTTTTTATAAATGTTTTATTTTATTGTTATATTGTTTTATTGTTTTATGTTTATTTTTTTCTTAGGATCGAGTTGTGAAACTAGTCTCCCATAGTAAAAAAGTGAAAAGATTTGGTCGTCCTCACCCTTCTGTTCTCCCTTTTGTGGTAAATTCTGGATTATCGCCTTTGTGCGATATTTTATATGACTATCCCGATACTGGATTAATCTTGGGTTTCGTGGAGAGATGGCATCCTGAGACTAATAGTTTTCATCTACCAATTGGTGAGATGACTATCTCTTTAGATGACGTGTGGTCCCTCGTTCATCTTCCTATCACCGGAGAGTTTTGCTCAACTGAACCTCTTGAATATGAAGATTCAATTCAGATTATGATGACACTTCTTGGGGTTGATCGGGCTATGGCTTCCGATGAGTTGAATTATTGTCGGGGTGCACAGGTCAGACTTAGTTGGCTGAGAGACCTCTATAACAGTTGTTGTGATAACCAGCTCTGGGAGTTTGCTGCACGAGCATATCTTTTGCATCTTGTAGGGTGCACCATATTCGCTAATAAAAGTGCGAGTTTTGTTCAAACCCATTACTTGAAGTTGTTTAGAGATCTTCCTATATGTCGTAAATATGCTTGGGGAGTTGCTGCTCTTGTCTACTTTTATGAGCAACTAGGAGATGCTAGCTTTGCAAATACAAAGCAATTAGCTGGATATCTACCTCTTTTACAGGTACCCAAATATATTACATTTTTTTTGAATATTTTACTTATTTTTTCTTTTATATCACAATACTCAAAATGAAATGTTATTTGATATAGAGTTGGATATACGAGCACTTCCCTACATTGGGAAGGAAGCAGTTACGTGATACATATGTGGAAACTGAACCCCGTGCCACACGTTATGTCACTGGACGCGTTACTTCCACTATAGTTGATATTAGAGTCCAGTTGGATGCTTTAACATATGATGGGGTGATTTGGTGCCCATATGGAACACAAAGTCCTGCTCGACCACTTGTTGTATCTGCCATGTTTTCTGGCTTCCTCAGGCTTGGTATCCTCGTTCATCGTCATTTGCCAGAACGTGTGTTGCGACAATTTGGGTTTATGCAGCCTATTCCACGATCGCCAAATTCCCTTCCTATGGTGGACTTTGCTACTATTGATGATCGGTGGAGACACTACGATCAGTTTGTCGTAGTTCAAGTGGTCCCTGCGCCAACTCCATTTTCATGTGTGGATGGATATTTGCAGTGGTTTAGGAGGGTCTCCCATCCTTACATTGTACGCGGAGTTGAGGACGAGCGACTCAGCCTTGTGGTTATGCCCCGACTTCGTCGGAATTTGCCAGATGACATGCCAGTTCAGAGGACATCAGAGTCATCATCTTCTAGTTTATTGGTATGTTAGAAATTTATTTGTTCATATTATTAGTAACTTAAATATTTGACATTAATTTGGTATTGTCGCAGAGTGTCATTAAATGCATTGTCAACGGTCTTCAACGGATGATAGATTGCAGAGATGTTAGTGAGGGCACAGGTGCTTGGGATCGCACACATGAGTTATTACAGATAGCTCGTGATGCAATAGAAAAGGAAGAGAGTAGAGGATGACGTAGAGTTGAGGACGATGACCATCTATATATGGATAGTAAATTTACGTTATATTTGTATTTGATGTTAAATTTACAATTTTATATTAAGTAATTCCATATATGATTACAAATTCAAACGTTTATTTTGTTAGCAATAAGACCAAAGTATGTTTGTTCCTTGGCCAAAGGAGTTAGTATTTTTATATTAGTAAAATAATTACAAATGTATTTTTAGAAGTACATTACAATATGAAATTTTCTAAAATAAACTACAACAATCAAATATTTAATACAATTAACAAATATTAGTCTTCCATAAGATATACATAACTACGATTAATTCAAGTTGGTGGGGTTCTTCATCGTCATTTGCCTGAGAGGGTTTTGAGGCAATATGGCTATGAGCAGCCAATTCCTATCTCTCCAGGTGTGGTTCAAGAAACTAATATAACTACAATTGATGATCGGTGGTTACAGTATGTCAAACATGTCTTGACGTCGTTGACATTGGCTTACTCTCCATCTACATGTGCTGAGGGATACCTTAAGTAGTTTAGGAGGGTGTCCCATCCTTATGTCATTCTTTGTGCTGACGAAGACCGACCAAGTCTCATACCCTGACGACGCCATCACATCGCAGGTGATATGCCAATATCCAAAAGGACAGAGTCAGAAAACAAAACAATCTTCGAGTGAGTCACTTTGTTTTCATTATGTTGATAACTTTTTATAAGAATACATTTTTATGCAATTGCATGTTATTCTTATTACATGACGCACTCAAACGCAAGGCGAACATTCTACAGAGTATGGTTGATTGTCGTGATGTTAATGATGGAACAGTTGCATGGGACATGACTCATGAGGCATTACAGATAGCTCATGCAACGTGTGAAGAATGTGGTAGGAATGTTAGAGGATATCATAACGTTCGTGGCTGATTCATCTACATCAGCTTAGATTATAGGATTTCATCATGTTTATTTTATTTTGACATTGTAATTTAAGGTTTTGAAACTCTTCAGTTGTAAACTTCTTATCAAACTATGTAATTTAAGTTATAAGTATTACATATGAATGTTTCTATTAATAATACATAATGTATTAGTTAGACTACCGTCTACATAATTGGTATGAACACCCATTAACTTCATATTTTTTTACAATCCAATAACATAGAAGCATTAGCACGCCTTAGCTTCAAGATAACAGGAACTAGACCACATGACGTCTAGCATTGGTATAGGACAAATATATTGGAATTTATAAAAGTATAAGTTTATAAAATTACAAAATTATATAATTATAAATTTATAAATTTATAAAATTGTAAAATTAATTAAGTGTTTGATCCTTAACTGTGCTAGGGATCCCCGCAAATAAATTGACCACCATTATTCGCAACTAAGGAATGAGGTAAACCATGTCAGCACACAATATTTTTTTGGGAAGTTTTTCATACTTGTTGAGCAATGATAGCGGTTAGAGTTAAGGATGACAAATAAACTCGCCTTGTTGATATTGTCCGATCTCGTTTTTATTTTGACGAAAAATCTCTGCATTTACTAGATATGGTATGAGCGATATCCGACTTTTTCAATTGGGTAAAGGAATAAGAATGAGGATAAATATATTTGCCTCGTCCTTGTCCCTATAGCTACCATAATACCTATCTTGTCATACTCATAATTTATTAAGTAACCTTATATATATATATATATATATATATATATATATATATATATATATATGAAATTGATTTTTTGTAGAAATAATATTCGATAAATGAATTGAAATTGAAACTAATGCGTAACGGGTAAGAAATGAATATTGTAAATAGATATCCGCATATAACGGGTACAAATACTTTTTATACCCGCGTGTTAACCCACATGTTAATGTGACGGATGCAGATATCATAATATCCATACCCGTGGATACTTATACGCGCTCTAATTTATACATAGATACATACACTACATACTCTATTTTTTATTTTCTCTAATTACATAGCTTATTATGAAATTCATTTGCATCTCCTAAATATTTTTATTTTTATCACAATCTTTGTGCAATTATATTAAAATAATATATGTCAATTAAATATTTTTTATTTCTCACATTTAAATATTTTTATTTTTTTAATATTTTTATTTATTATTTATTTTTTTATGTAAAAATATTTAATACATTTCGTTTACTAAATAATATAATAAACTCATATTATTAATTTTTGTTACTCTTTTGTATCTTTAAAATTTTTATTAAATTGCAACTTTGTTGAATGTTAATTTAATTTAATGAAGTTCTTTACATATGTTAATTATATTTAAAAGTCTCATCGCATGGTTTCTCTGAATTCTGATTTGAAGTATATGAAAGACCGATAGAGATCAGAGGAAAAGATGAAACAGAGAAGAAGTTGGAAATCAGAAACAGCCATTAACTGGTAAACCATTTGGTACTAAACAAACCACAATTTTGTTATCCAAAAGTGTTATCCTAACACAGAAAATCTGAAGAAGCTGTCAAGCCATTTTTCCAGCAGCACCTTTACGATGTTTAGCACAATACTCAAACAAGCTTCCATCAAAGCAACGCCTCACAGCTTCTTTTGTCAGATACCCATGTTCATCTTTTGCAAGGATATACAACGCTCCCCACTCAAATTTGCTCGCAACCCTGCAATGGTTTCAACCCTTTTTCAGTCCACCATTCTCAACATTTCTTGTGCATTCAAAAAAAGTGTAAGAAAGAGGAATAGAGAGAGTACCAGCCAAAGAAGTCAAATGCAACTCTGTTTGCTTCAGTCATATGCCATAGCTCCCTCAGTGACAATTTATCAGGCACTTCTCGTGCATACTTACTGAAGATGAATTCCAGATTTGATGGCATGAACCTGCAATAATGTTGTTTACAGTGTTATTTATGTTACCATTTGTTAAAGTAGGGTTTAACATTATTCAACGAATCGTTATCTTCACTTACCTTCCCTCTGTGTCATAGCTACCACTGTCACTTCCATGCTTGGCCTTATGTATGTTCTTTATGTGAATTGGGAAAAATGGTGAAGGTAGCCATGTCTGTGAAAAAACCAGAACATGTAACGAGTGCAAGTAATAATGGTCATTAAGGTAAATCATATACAGAAATAGTGTCTCACCGGAAGAGTAGGATAGCTGAGAGCTACATGAATAACAATCGAGAATATGAAGGCAAGAATCACGTTGATACCCAGTGAACGAAGTCCTACAAAACCACAAAAACAACAATCAAAGATGTGAACTTTGAGTCATCAAGCTTACCCAAAAAGCAACAAACTAACAGAGGTTGAACCAAAAACATCAAAATACACATACAAATAAAAAACATTACCCTTGTATGTCTCCCATGGGTAAACGACACCGTCATTGTTAAGGTCGAAGAAGGACACATGCTGCTGAAGTACTGACATGTCGTTGTGCTTGTAGCCCCACGTTCCATTCACATTCTCTGTGTCAGGAGCAACCAAAGCTCGTGGCAAATCTGAATTTTAGAAAAACCCCATTAAAGCTTCCTCCTTTAGAAACCTTAATTCGATTACATAAAAAAGCTGGAATGCCCATAAACAATATCATCGTATCATTAACTTGGTCAAACATCATTAATCAAACAAGAAACCAAAATAAGAAGAGAGTGGATCACATGGTTTGGGGAGCTTGGTGTCCAAGTCCTGCGGGACCTTTCTCTGAGCAGTTACCGGTGCCTTGTCTGCCACGGTTGCCATGGAATCGTTGGCTGGTTCCACCGTTGTCATGTTGATGAAGCGAGTTCTGCCTCAGGAAATGCCTTTGTTTTCTACTTTGGTGTGTTGGTTGTGATGTGAGTGAGTTTTGTTAGTGTTGGAAGTGGTGGTTGCAGAATAATAGGGAAGAAAAAGGAAGTGTTGCGAAGCGAGAAGAAGAAGGGACACTGCACGCTAACAGTGACAGATTCTTCCTTGTGACTCGCGATTATTGGACACGTGGCATGTTCTTTTCGACATCTTATGTTGTTACTTTTTTTTTTTT
>Ga0209389_1005648_pt1 | contig 10696 bp, 14 predicted proteins | sample CowpearedBW_FD_187526 | JGI IMG/M metagenome (GOLD analysis project Ga0209389, IMG submission 187526) | Root nodule microbial communities of legume samples collected from California, USA - Cow pea red BW (SPAdes) (version 2) | ecosystem: Host-associated > Plants > Roots > Nodule | place: USA... | reverse complement strand
AAAAATAAAATACAAATTTTAAAAGTAGATTAAGGAAGGAAAATATATATATTTAACTCAATAAAATAATAATTTTAAATTTTTTATATAGTTCACAATTCTATTTACCAAAGAAAACTTATATGACAAATCTATTTATTTATATTCTGAAGGAACTTGATCTAAAATTATTTTCTTTAATACAAATTAACTTAATAGTATTAAATTTATCCTAGATTTATTTATTTCTTTCAATTATCTTTAGGGAGATGTTTAGCGGACGATACACTTTTTTTTCCATAGCCAACTATAGTGAATCATTATTTATAAAAAGAACTATGATTAGTGGAAATTAAATTATAGCTGAAAATATTTATATAAATTTTTAGAAAAACGCTTAAATTTACCAAAATCTTTATCATTCAACATTTTAATAAAAGTAGCATGGCACTTTTTTCAGTAACTTTTCTATTTATTTAATTTTCTATTCTTATATCGTTAGATCAAATTCGTTCTCAAAGAATCTTGTCTTCTTGGAATATCTTTTTTTTATATGATAAACCAGATATGAGAAATATACTTTTCCAGCTTTATATTTGAGAATAACTTCTTTTTCTGCCAAACATCCCTAACATTAACAAGTCACTTTTTTTTTCCTTTTTAGTATAATTTTATTAACTTGACTTTTTCTTTTCAATATGAATAATGTAGTTCTTTACTTTTTATTATATATGGAGGTATCCAAATATTGCTGATACGAAATAATGTGATACTTTAAAATGTTTAACCGATTAATAATACATGTCAACCGTTGCTTATATACTTAAAATACTTTTAAAAATACTAAAAGATGTTTTAAATTGATTTCATGACAAGAGACTTTACTAAATTTTAAATTTTCTTGCTTTAAAAAATATAAAGAGTGCTTTATTAATAAAAAAAAATCCAAAATATTAGTCTTGTTGGGAATCGTCAACGTTTGTGCTGGACCTACCATAGAATATTATTCCTGGTCGGTTTCGATGGCTGAGTATTATTCCCACTTTCTGAAACCAATTCAGACAAGTACCTTCAAACAAAAACTCTTATTACTAATCATGATAATAAATAAACCAAAATCAACTATGGTACATCGCAGGCGCATGTACCACAATAAACCCTAGCCACACGTGATGATCCTTGCGCTTTCAACGGCTAAGCAATGCTGACCAAGTTGGCTCGTGATTATCATTACACAAAAGTGAACACCGACACCAGTGATATGTAAAACAAGGAAAAGAATAAATGAATAATTCATTGCATTGAGCTATTGCATCAAAGATGAAAAATCAACGATGGAGAAAGCACGTGGAATGATTCGTTAGTCATAGAAAGCTAATAACGGGAGAAGGGAACGGTGGTGGTTTTTTCGCCAGGGATGGGAATAAAGTTAAATGAAAGAATACAACTTGATGAAGCCACTTGGCCAAAATTCGAAAAATTTGCCGGGAACCCGGGTATGTGTTGGAAGGAATTGTTATAACAAGTAAAAGAAAAATTAAATAACCTACGACGATAAGTTGGGTATTTTAGAGAGTTGATTGGACATGAGGATTGCATAGTATGGAAGCTCCCGCAGAGGAACGGGTTCGGGTCTCAATAAAACGGTTTCTGCTTGGTATTATCCTCAGTAATAATTGAGAGTAGGCTTATATATATAGAGAAATATTGGGTACTGTTATTTTCTTCTAGAGCTAAAAGAAGCCCTAGTTTGCGTTCGCTCTCCACACGCTTCTCAGCATACGAATGCTTTGATCATGGCTTCTGCAGCCTCTTCGCTCCTCCGAGCTTCTCGCTCTACGCTTGCTTCCTCTACCTCCACTTCTGTTTATAGAGCCTTCTCTCGCTCCGCTCCTCGCCGATTACCCGGCTCTTCCACCGCCGCGCGCTCCTTCGGCTCCGCCGTTCCGCGATGGAGCCACGGCGTCGATTGGCGCTCTCCACTCGGCCTCCGCCATCAGATCAGAGCCGTCGCTCCCCTCATCGAACGCTTCCACCGGAGGATCGCCACTAGTGGTACTTCACTGTTCTCTCCCGCAATATTGGAGTTCTGTTTCTTTTGATCTGCTTCGCTTGGCTGAGAATCGTTCGTTTTGGATGCGATTTTTCGTATTTCGATCGAATTTGAAGTTTGAATTGACTGAATTTCCTTTTGCCCTTTTTCTTTTCTGGAATCTTCTGTCCGATCGTCAACGAGGTTAAGAGAGGAAAAATCATATATAACCTCAACGTTTAATCCATCATCAATTCATATTATTATTATTATTATTATTATAATTGTAATATAGTTGTTCGCCGATAAAAAAAATAGTTATAAAATAGTTGTGAAATAACGAGGTTAAGAGAAAAGAAATCATATATTCACTCGTATATTCCCAACCGGGTTTGATTTAAACTGAACATTATTTAATTCATCAAATATTAATCCATACTGCAATATCTTTATAATATAATTGTCTAATTATTGTTTTTGTTGTCATAGTATTATTATGTTTATTATTTAGTGCTGACGGATTGTGCTTTATCTGAGTGATTTGTAGTTTAGTATCTCTAATGTATGCAGCTGAATTTTGTGTTCTGATCGGTCATCTAACGTAAGTGCCATTTCAGCTCTTGATAATCCTTTCAAGGGAAATCTAACGAGTCTCCCTAAGCCTGGTGGTGGCGAGTTTGGAAAGTTCTACAGCCTTCCGTCTCTCAATGATCCGAGAATTGGTAATTTGCTAGCGTAATTGTTTAATTTTATTTACTAGAATTTTGGTTATGTAGTTCTATTATCGTAATCTAATGATGATTAGTGATAAAATTCTAGTTCTTTAAAATAGCGATGTCTCTTTGTTAATTCTTTTTTGCTGATGGTTTCAACTATGTGGTCCTTGACAGATAGGTTACCATACTCTATCAGAATTCTCCTTGAATCTGCCATCCGTAATTGTGACAACTTCCAAGTTACTAAAGAAGATGTTGAGAAGATTATTGACTGGGAAAACTCTTCTGTGAAGCAAGTTGAGATTCCTTTCAAGCCTGCTCGCGTTCTACTGCAGGTAACTTGTTCAATACTGGGTGCGGCAAAAGAGTTGTGGTCATGGATGGGTGATATACAATCATTTGGGTTCTTTCTTTAACCTGTTTTTTCTTCTCACATCAGGATTTTACTGGAGTCCCTGCTGTTGTTGACCTGGCTTGCATGCGTGATGCTATGAATAAGCTTGGCAGTGATTCTAATAAGATCAATCCTCTGGTATACACCATTCTTATAATTTTTCTGTGCAGTCATTGATGCAGAGATTCCAAATTTTTATGTGCTATGTAGAGTTCTCTACGTGCCTTAAACTTGTAATTGTTCTCATTAGTAATTATTGGCTTTTTGATACACAATATTTTCTTTTTACTTTGCGTATTACCGACTGTCTATCTAAAGTGTGCTTTGGTACTGTAACTTTCATACACATTCATATATATAGATATATAGATAGATAGATAACATTTCCTCCTGATTTACTTTGTATATACGTTTTAAAAGAAATTCTATCTATTAGCAGTGTCATCATACATAGTAAAAACCATTTGTTGATATATTTTTCCATGCGGCCAGTCCCAACCAAAGTGACTTTTAAGGGAGTTTATCCGCTGACTGATATGAACTTATATTAAACATGCATAAAATTTGATTAGGAATTTGTTTAAGATCAAATGTTGTTTACTGAATTGTTTTTGAAGTTGTATGTGGTAATAGAGGTTTGAGAGTGAGACTAATAAGGAAACATTTAATGATTTGATTAACTGTGTAGGATTCCTTTATATTTTTTATATTATTTGAAAGAAACTTGTGCTGTTGCATGCATTGCAGGCTATTTTAATTTCCTAGACAGCTCATTTACTATTTCAAAAACCGTATCATAGCAATGAAGGATTTTATGAACTAATTTTCCCTAAAAGTGAATCTTCGAGAACTATTACTTTAAAGTTTGAGTAATTACTAAAAACAGTTTAAAACTAACTGTTAAGCCTAGTTATTCTGATTTTAGAAATTTAACAAATAGCCCCCATGGCCATATTTTCCCTACATGCTATGTTTGCTATAGTACAAGTGTTTCTGACTCTTGGCTATAATTGTTGTCAGGTTCCTGTTGATCTTGTTATTGATCATTCAGTTCAAGTTGATGTAGCAAGGTCAGAGAATGCAGTGCAGGCCAATATGGAGCTTGAGTTCCAGAGAAACAAGGAGAGATTTGCTTTTCTTAAATGGGGGTCTAATGCTTTCCGTAACATGCTTGTTGTCCCTCCTGGTTCTGGTATAGTACATCAGGTAAGCGCTAATCAGACATTAGTAATGATGTTATGGAATATATTTTTTATGGTTATTTATTGTTAATTACGGGGACTTGTTTTGTCTTGTTGTAGGTCAATCTTGAATATCTTGGACGTGTTGTTTTCAACAGTGAAGGCCTGCTTTATCCCGACAGTGTTGTTGGGACTGATTCACATACAACAATGATTGACGGGCTTGGAGTTGCTGGATGGGGTGTTGGGGGTATTGAAGCAGAGGCAGCAATGCTTGGCCAGGTATATTTACTTCCAAATTTTGGTTTATTGGTGGTTAATGTGTTTTGATTATAATATTGTACTTCCCTATAAATGTGATGAATTCTGATAAATTGTTCTTTAGAATTAAGTTTTTTTATCCTTATCTCAAACTTAGCTCATAAAGAACTTTAGTTACAGTGGTGTTCCTAATGATGTGTACTTTGATAATGACAGCCTATGAGCATGGTGTTACCTGGTGTTGTTGGGTTCAAGTTATCTGGAAAGTTGCGCAATGGAGTTACAGCAACTGACTTGGTTCTAACTGTGACACAAATTCTTAGGAAACATGGTGTTGTGGGGAAATTTGTTGAATTTTATGGTAATTGGCTACACTTGTTTTTCTTCATTATTTTTAGCTTATGCTGAACTGTTCTAACTGTTTAACGGTATTTATGGTTTTGTTCTATAGGTGATGGTATGGGTGAGCTATCATTAGCCGATAGGGCCACAATTGCCAATATGTCTCCTGAATATGGTGCAACCATGGGCTTCTTCCCTGTAGATCACGTTACATTACAATACCTCAAGTTAACTGGAAGAAGTGATGAGACTGTAAGTATGCACTCGTTATTTTCCAATGATGTGAAATGCTTGTGAGATTTCTTAAATTTCATTTTTGACATTGTAGGTGGCAATGATAGAGGCCTATCTCAGGGCAAACAAATTGTTTATTGACTATAATGAGGTAATACTAGTTTAATATCCTATGTACTCCTTTTCAACAAAACAAATGTGTATATGTCAGGGTATGGAAAGTTAATTTATTTTCTGGAAATACAGCCTCAACCGGATAGAGTTTATTCATCCTATCTTGAATTGAACCTCGACGAAGTTGAACCATGCATCTCAGGACCCAAGAGGTAAGACCCTTTCATTTTGCAAAACATGTCTTGCATTTAACGTTTGTTTAAAAAAATTCTGCTTTATAATCTGTGTGGTAATTCATACTGAATATACTCCTTCCAGACCTCATGATCGGGTGCCTTTGAAAGAAATGAAGGCTGATTGGCATGCTTGTCTGGACAACAAAGTGGGATTTAAGGTTAGTAATGCTGTGATGGTCAAGTAACTAGGTTAAGTTTGCTGTCTCCTTTTTTTTTGTGTCCGTGGTAACTTAGAACTAACGTATACCTAAATGATGATCACAAATTGAATTTCAGATTGTTGCATCAAACACAAATTACTTTACTGTTTACTGAATGCCTTTGGTTCTGCAAACTTGGACAATCAAATGGTAGCATTATAAATAGCCACACCCAGTGCACAAGGGAAATAACAACATTATGTTGAGAGAAAGAAATTGCTATTTTTGTTTCTTGAAACGTGAATTTAAAATATGTTCGATATTACCTGAGGTGAAGGGAGTCCTGTTTACTTATTGTATGACTTTGTTTCTGCAAACTGGGCAATCAAGGGGTAGCATTATAAATAGCCCCACCCAGTGCCCAATAGAAATGACAACAGTATGTTAAGAGAAAGAAATTGCCATTTTCTTTCTTGAAACTTCAATCTAAAACATGTTTGATGTTACATGAGGTGAAGTGAGTCCTATTTCCTGAATACTATTCTTTCTTTATTATAGTTCTTATTTTCTATGATCACTCTACCAAGATTTCAGAAAGGGTATGATAATAAGAATGAAAGACATTAATCTTTTTCTAGTATTTGTCATTCTAATAGTTTCAAGTTGTAGACTTTAACTTGGTGACACTGTTGCTGTCATAAAGCATGCAGCAGTTTAATCTTCTTGCATGTTTTCTTGAAATTCAGGGTTTTGCTATACCAAAAGATGTACAAGGAAAAGTTGCAAAATTTGATTTTCACGGGCAGCCAGCAGAGCTCAAGCATGGCAGTGTTGTGATTGCTGCAATCACAAGCTGTACGAATACATCAAACCCAAGTGTTATGCTTGGGGCTGGTCTCGTGGCAAAGAAGGCCCATGAGCTTGGTTTGAAGGTTAGGCACCAAAATAGATGTTAGAAACTGTCATCGTGGTACTTCTAAACATGTGCTTAAATGATGTTGTCCAGTTTTTCTTCCACTTCCAAAGGTGCCAAATTGTATTTTATTTATGCTGTCCTTTTCTAGTTCGTAATTGTAGATGTTTTTACTGGTTGACAGGTTAAGCCATGGGTAAAAACAAGTCTTGCTCCTGGATCTGGAGTTGTTACAAAATATCTACTTCAGAGGTACTTTTCATAGTGGAATATCAATTTTTTAATTTGTATTATAAATGTACTTCCCTGCTCAGTCTGCTCAATTCTTGAGAAATGTATTGAACTTGTTTTATATTTTTTGGTCAGTGGGCTGCAAAAGTATCTAAATGAACAGGGTTTCAATATTGTTGGATTTGGCTGTACCACATGTATTGGCAATTCTGGGGAACTGGACCCGTCAGTAGCTTCTGCTATCTCTGAAAATGGTGAGATATCAAATATCGTTTCTGTACTTGAAGCTAAATTCTGCCATTCTTGCAATTGTCATGCTTATAACTTTTTAGATAAACTACTAATCGGATTCTGCTTAACATTTACTGAACTGATTAAATTCTTATAATTGTCTTGGGCAGACATAGTGGCTTCTGCTGTGTTGTCTGGGAACCGTAATTTTGAGGGCCGTGTGCATCCCTTGACCAGAGCTAATTACCTTGCTTCACCACCTCTAGTTGTTGCTTATGCTCTTGCTGGCACAGTATGTTTCCCTGATCCATATTTTTGTTGTGTATATGAAAGGGTTTTTATTATTGCTTCGTTCATATAGTCTGATTTTCATATCTTGTTATGAAGAATGGTTAGATTGTGATTGTCAAGTACTTTGTTGGAAAAAACAAAACTGATATGTTAAAAGTGCTGGTCTGGAGGCTGACCTCAGACGTTGATGTTGTCTGGTCGATACTCTTCATATATATATATATATATATATATATATTTGTACATGTTCTGGTTGCTATTTCTAATATAGTAGACTTACACTGAATTCAAATGCAGTGCTATATGTGTTATTTTCAATTATCTATCAAATTTTTAGAATTTTTATATCCAGAACTTGGGATCTTGACTTACAATTTGCTATGGGCTTAGGCTATTTTTATTTTTTCTTCTGACATTGCGTGCTAATGTCTCCGACTAATATGTCCCCGTGTTCTGCCAACTATATTAGCTTTATCTTGAAATTTGTTTTAGTACGTTGGATTCTTTTTTATTAACTAGTCCGTTAAAAGGTTGATGGAATATAGGACCTATTACGTTGAGAGGGTGTTTTCTATTTCCATTTTTTGTTCCACGATTGACCACAAGAAGGCCATGTTTTTTGTTTTCAAACATTTGCAAATGAAACGGTGAACAATTCTTGTTTTGTTGTTTTTTATGCTGACATTTATAAATAAGAAACAAAGTTGAAATAATGACATTGTTGTAATCAAAAGTGAAAGTAGAGAACAACTCGAACATTTTCTGAAACTAAACTTGCCGTTAGAGTGTGTACACTATTAACATATCATTTACCTTTTGGTTGAATTTCCAGGTTGACATTGACTTTGAAAAGGAGCCAATAGGAACAGGGAAGGATGGAAAGAATATTTACTTGAGGGATATTTGGCCATCCACTCAAGAAATTGCAGATGTAAATGATGTTTAAATTCCTCATTATGTAAAATTTACAAATTTTACTGTGTAATTAACTTTGGTTACTTGATTCATAGGCTGTTCAATCCAGTGTGTTGCCTGACATGTTCCGAAGCACATATGAAGCTATTACCAAAGGTAACACTATGTGGAACCAACTGCAAGTTCCCGCCGAGACCCTGTACTCATGGGACCCGAAGTCAACATACATTCATGAACCTCCATACTTCAAGGGTATGACCATGGATCCACCCGGTGCTCATGGTGTGAAAGATGCCTACTGTCTGCTGAATTTTGGTGACAGCATAACAACTGATCACATTTCTCCTGCTGGAAACATTAACAAGGACAGTCCAGCTGCAAAATACCTTCTGGAGCGAGGGGTGGAACAAAAAGACTTCAATTCATATGGAAGTCGCCGTGGCAATGATGAAGTGATGGCGAGGGGAACTTTTGCAAACATTCGTCTTGTTAACAAGCTCTTGAATGGGGAGGTTGGCCCCAAGACAGTTCACATTCCCACCGGGGAGAAGCTTTATGTGTTTGATGCCGCGCAGGTAAATTATGTACTAAAGAAGTATAATATGCTGTTTCTTGCTTTTCAAGTGGCTGACTTTTTATTTCGTATGATATTTATTGACCTTTTCTTTCCTAAATCATTTTCCAAAATTTAAACTAACAGCCATTTGCTGATGAGGAAAAACGTTGATTTTTTTTTTTATAATGCATGTTATGTACATCAATTTTTCGGTCTTGCTTATTAAATAATTAAAATAGGTAATCACTAATTCACGACTGGTTGCAATGACTGCAAGGCTTGTTATTGCAACTAAATCTCCCAATTTTGGATCCTCCCCTTGGAGAACAACAATGCATTTTCTGGAAAGATTTTTAAAAATAAAAAGTTTAACATTTACTGAAGAAAAGGAAAAAGGAACTGAATCAAGGAGCTTTTTGGAAAAAACCAACTCCTCTTTCTTCTCTACTCCTTTCTCTCCCTCCTTACTATCCGCTACCCCCAACCAGCACTAAGGTTATCTCTGGAGTTTAAAAAAATGAAAACTACCAGACAATTTTTACCTTTTAGTTATTCTAATGGATTTTAAACCAGAAAACTTCTAAACCAAGTATAGACTTGATAAAGGATCAAAATCCACCAGTCACCTTAATATGAAAAGTAAAAGATTATTTTTCCACCCATAGTAGAACTAGTGGGGATACCTTTGTGCTAGGACAATGAGATAAACAGTCTGATTTTTGCTCTTTTGATATTCTAATCCCCACGATTTTTCTTTTACGCCAGAGATACAAGGCTGAAGGGAAGGACACCATTGTTCTGGCTGGAGCCGAGTATGGTAGTGGGAGTTCCAGAGATTGGGCCGCTAAGGGTCCCATGCTATTGGTAAGTCATATATAGCCTGTCATTTGGTGGTTTTCAGAACATATCTCGAGACTTATTCATGGCTAGCATGATAACGTGTACTTATTTCTGACAGGGTGTCAAAGCTGTGATAGCTAAAAGTTTTGAGAGAATTCATCGTAGTAATTTGGTAGGAATGGGTATTATTCCTCTTTGCTTTAAATCTGGTGAGGACGCTGACACATTAGGATTGACCGGTCACGAGCGTTATACAATTGATCTCCCGAGTAAAATCAGCGAGATAAGGCCTGGCCAAGATGTCACCGTAACAACGGATACTGGAAAATCTTTCACCTGCACAGCTCGTTTCGACACTGAGGTAATTTAAACATGTCCCTTATTCATGTTTGTCCATTGATGCAATTTAATGTAAATTGTGGTCTATTATTGAGCGCCATATTTCGGCGTTCCAAAAACTTGTCCTTAGATTATTGTGTAACACACCCTTGTATTTTCAGGTGGAACTTGCTTACTTTAACAATGGTGGCATACTTCCGTATGTGATCAGGAACCTCATTAAGCAGTGAAGTCATCGTTGATGGAAATTTTAAATGCTGTTGCCACTGCGTGTTCACCTTTCGAGTGGTAATAAAATGAGATAAAGTAAATTAAATAAATAGGAAAGGCAATTTTTTGACACTTCAAGGTGTTTATATTAGGCCTGTAAAACATCGAGTGCATTGATTCTAGATTTCTCATGTCTGCGTTCTGTGCCCATTGAACAATGGGGACGATTGTATTTTTGTATAAGCTGACGTGATCCTTGCCGATGGCAGTGAATATTCTTTTAATTTAAATACTTCACTTAATTTCCTTTTAATGTCTACATAGAAGTTGAAACTGAATGGGAGGTGCAGAGCTTTTCAGCCCACATAATAAGAAAATAATTTACTTTCACTCTAAAATTTTCTTGTAAATGGATGATAAAGAATTTATATGATATAACATTATGTTTACAGGGTGGATATAGCATTATGTCTGACTTTTTATGACACGTTTCCGTTCTCCTTGGCTTATAGTTTTTGTCGTTGTCCGAAACCACCAATAA
>Ga0209389_1005637_pt1 | contig 10707 bp, 4 predicted proteins | sample CowpearedBW_FD_187526 | JGI IMG/M metagenome (GOLD analysis project Ga0209389, IMG submission 187526) | Root nodule microbial communities of legume samples collected from California, USA - Cow pea red BW (SPAdes) (version 2) | ecosystem: Host-associated > Plants > Roots > Nodule | place: USA... | reverse complement strand
AAATAAAAAAAAAAAAAAAAACACCGTGAGTTTATTTAATTTAGCCTAATAATCTAAAATCCTTGTAACCTTTCTTTGCCCCTTCTAAAAAGGCACTTAGTGATGATAACATTATGAAAAAGGTTCAACACATATACTTATGTTGGTCCCAACAAACTTATAATGAAGAAACTTTGGGATTAGACCTCCAAATCCACAACCACATGTGTGCAAACACAACAAAAGATGAGCCTAATTAGCTCAAAAATATCTTGCAATTTAAAGAAAAAGATTAATTGTCAAATTAGGTATAGATACATACCAAAGAAATTCTAACCATTTATAGAAAATATCTTCTAAAGTGTGGTAGACATATGCATAAATATTGAAGCCGCCAAATTTGATTGTGGAAAGCTACGTATAACTCTTTCCTATAGCTAGGTTTGCATCCCTCTCTCTACTCAATTTTAAGCTTGTTCATTGAAAAAAAAAAAAAACTTTCTTATGAAAATATGATCATCATTGAGAAGTTCATATCTATTGCTATAAATTTTATGTGAATCCAAAAAGGGTTAGAGCTTATAAACCCCCACAAATTAAGTATGCTCATTTGAAAAAAATAAAAGTTTAGGTTTAAAATGATCCATTTGAACCCTTGAGTAACGAACGATGACCGAATGTTAAGACACCACAATTGCATACAACTTTCTGTCTCGAAATTCCAAAATTTGCATTAATCTCAATTTAATTCGAACTACCTGATGCCTAAAGTATCATGCTGAAAAAAAATATCATACCAACATATAGTGACGGAACTTGCTCAATATTTATGGGGTACCAAAATACACTTAAAATTTATATATTTAATTATGGATCTGTAAGATTATTGTACTCAATAATAATTGAATCAATACTAAAATTTTCGGTTATATTTTGTTTTTAATATAAATAATCATATCGTCAGCAACAAAATTTATCTTCCGTTTTATTTTGCAATCTTATTTTGATAATTTTCACTGTAGAAAATTATCTTTCTAATATAGTTGTAGAAACAAGAAGAGTTAAAATAAGACGAGACGGATTAAAAAATCAATAAAGTAGATGTAATTGACTTCCTATTTTTGTCAAAGATTGATTTTGTCTATTTTCTTTCTCACGGTAGCTTCCATTTTATCACTTTTAAATAATTAATTTATTCTTTTATTCTTCATCAATATACTTATGTTTTAAAAAAAATACTAAAAGATAATTTATCATAATCTAAATAAAAATTGTGATACGTAATTAATAAAAGAAAAATATATGATAATCAAGTCACAATTAAAAACCGGTTATTAAAAAACACTTAGTGCATTGCTTTTTCTTCTATATTTATAAAAATGAATATACCAAATGCTCGTAAGAAAAAAAATAATATTAATTATTAAACTAATATTTCACTATCAATTGAGAAAAAAAGAATTACTTTTTTCTTCATTAATAGAATAAAGCATACAAAAATGAGAGCACAAAATAATGAATTTGTGTTCAAGTTTCTTTTTTTTCTTCATAAACAAAAGAAAACAAAACAAGTAAAAGTCTAAAGTGGGTACAATATGTGAGAAACTCAAAAAATAATGAGAGAAAAAAATAAAAAATATCTTAATAAATTTATTTATTTTTTATTAAATTTAATTTTATGCTTTATTATTTATTAACATTAAATGTTATATTTTATAAAATAAATAAAAAGATACCTATTTTAATTTTTATCAATTCTCAATATATATTTTTATTATTTAAAAAATTTCAAAAAATCAAATTTCTTATACATAATTAAAAAAACAAAAAATAAAATAATTTTCAAATAACATTAAAAATATTTCAAAAAAAAAGTTTTGGGGCCACGGCTCCCCCTGTCTCTTCATTGGTCCGCCAATGCCAACATACTATGTATCAATAATATATGAATGAAATGTTATCTGTCAATGTGATAAACCACACATAATTAATGTATAGAAAACTTAAAATTTTCAAACTACCACAAAAAAAAATATGTTATTTTCAAACTTTTAATTGTTAGTTATTGAAACCAAAGAAAGGTTTCTTGGGTAACGAAGCATACTTAGATGTGTCAATTTGGCCAAAAAAAATAAGTAAGTCATAATTAACTCTTTATTAAGGCTCCTTTGAGGGACTACAAATGAGGGGACTAAAAAAAAAGTCATAGTCTCTAAAATTTCCTTTCAAGTGGGTTAGGACCAAGGCAAATTTGGCCCATTAAAATACTTAAACTATAATTCTTTAGAATAATATTTTAACTCTGAGTCAAATATTGAGTCTAGTTGTCTTGGGTCAGTCCAAACCAAAAGTCGAGTTGAGATTGGTTGGGTCGAGCCGATTCTCGAGATGTATGAGCCAGGATCGATTCTCGAACCATGTCAACTTAAACCGAAAGTTTAATAATATATTTAAAAAATAATATATTTTTCATATTTAAAAAGGAAAGTCATGGGCTAACATTGCCCCACAAGGCTTTTATGGGCTTTTTGGCCTAATGAGTTTTTTTTTTATTTGGGGGCTTTGGGGGCTTTTTAACTCTGTGAGCTTTTTGTCCCTGTGGGCTTTTTTTTTACTTTATGGGCATTTTTGGCCCTCATCCACATAGGTCAAGGCCAAGTCCTGTGAGTTGAGCCAAATTGACAACTCTAAGCATGGTATCATTTTCAATTGGTAGTAAATGACATCATTTCTATAAATACAAATTGCTAATTTAGTTTTCTCGTGCTATACTTGTTTTATAAACATGGTATATTGAAGTGTGTTTCCTAAACGTAGTATTTTGTAACGGTGGGCAAAAATCTAATTTTTATTCCAATCAATTTTTTCTATGATCTAATTCATTTAATATTCATTCTATTAAAAATCCAATCCATTTAAAATCTATTTTATTGGATCTCGATATCAATATAATCTACATTTTATATATTTTATGCATTGAATATCCATTCTCGAAATCTAGATTTTCAAAATGGATAATCCAAAATACCCAATCCAAATTTTTACTTTATATTTTTTGTTAGGTTAGGCTAAAGGTTGAGACGGACTAGCCTAAATTTAGTCGTATTTGATTGAGTTGGCGTGACCCTATACAAAATTTGTCCGAATTAAGCCAAATTTTGTCAAGTCAGTTCCGATCGAGATTTGACTCAGTCGGTCCTAGACAAAATTTGAAAGTATTCGGTTGAGTTCATCCCGACCCAAATTTGACTGCATTGGATTGAGTCGACCTAGACAAAATTTGACCGTATTCGTCCGAAACAACCATGACCAAAATTTGGCTATAATGATACGTGCGACGTGAAACGTGCGATGTGAGACGTGAGGCGTAGGACATGGGACGTGAGACGTGAGATGTAGGGTGAGACGTGGGACGTGGGACGCGGGACGTGGAACGTGGAACGTGGAACGTGGGACGTGGGACGTGAGACGTGGGACGTGTGACGTGAGACGTGAGACATGAGACGTGGGACGTAGGACGTGGGACGTGGGACGTGGGACGTGGGACGTGGGACGTGGGACGTGGGACGTGGGATGTGGGACGTGGGACGTCGGACATGGGACTTGAGACGTGAGAGACATTGGACGTGAGACGTGAGAGACGTTGGACGTGAGACGTGAGACGTGAGACGTGAGACATGGGATGTGGGACGTAGGACGTGAAACGTGAAACGTGGGACGTAGGATGTGAGACATGAGACGTGAGAAACGTGCGACATGTGATGTGAGAGACGTGCGACGTGTGACGTGGGATGTGAGAGACGTGAGACGCGTGAGACGAGAGACGTGAGACGTGCGACCTTCGATGAGAGACGTGAGACTTCCGTAAATACTAAACCTTGAAATTTATATTCATAAACTTTAAAGCTTACAATTTAATTAAAAATTTTGGAAGTTTAATAAAAGAATTGTTAATGTATCTATAAATTTGTACTAACAAATTTAAATTATACTCTTGTAAAAAAATGTATTAATAAAAAGAGATTAAATACATATAAAAGTGAAAGAATAAAAATATGAGGGTAAAAGTAATAATTAATGTTTATTTAACACCTAAAAATAAAAATTATGAGGATAAAAATAATAATTTATATTTATTGAACTCTTAAATGAGCGGATGTAAGTAGAAGATGATCTGAAAAGTTAAACTAAGGATGAACAAAAAATTTAATTTTCATGATCCAATCTATTTTTGCTATGATCTAATCCATTTAATATTTATTTTATTAAAAATTCAATCCATTTTATTGGATCTGGATATCAATCTGATCTACATTTTATATATTTTATGGATTGTATATCTATACTCTAACTCTAGATTTTCAAAATAAATAATCCAAAATATCCAATCCAAATTTTCAGTTTATATTTTTGGTTAGGTTAGACTAAAGACTGAGACGGACTAGCCCAAATTTAGTCATATTTGATTGAGTTGACGTGACCCTATTCAAAATTTGGCTGAATTACACAAAATTATGTCAAATCGGTCCCGATCGAAATTTGGCCCAACTGGTCCTGGACAAAATTTGGAAGTATTCAGTTGAATTTAGCCTAGTTGACTGCATTGGGCTGAATTTGACTGCATTGGGCTGAGTCGACCTAGACAAAATTTGACTATATTTGGCCGAGACAACCGCGACCAAAATTTGGCTGTATTTAGCCTAGTTGGCTCCAGTCAAAATTCGGTCGAATTCAATCGAGTTGGTCTCGATTGAGATTTGACCGAGTCGGCCCTGACTTAAATTTGGTCGTATTCGGCTGAGACGACCTAGGATGAAATTTGACTGTATTCAAATGAGTCGGTCACTATCGAAATTTGGCTATATTCAACTAAGTTGGCCACAACTGAAATTCGGCCGAATTCAGTCGAGTCGGCTCCGGTCAAAATTCGGTCGTGTTGGCCTCAACCAAAATTTGACTGAGTTGGTCCTAACCTGAATTTGGTCGTCTTCGGCATAGTCGATCACGACCGAAATTTGGTCATATTTATGCGAGTCGGCCCTGACCTAAATTTGGCCAAATTCAGTTGAGTTGGTCATGACCAAAATTTGGCGAGTCGGCACTAGCCCAAATTTAGCCGTATTCGGTTGAGTAAGTCCTGGACGAAATTTGACTATATTCAACTTAGTCGGCTGTGATCGAAAATTGACCATATTCAATCAAGTTGGTCTCAGTCGACGAATTTAGTGGAGTCAACCCTGACCGAAATTTGACTGATCAGGCCCTGACCCAAATGTGGCCATATTTGGCCAAGTTGGCTCTGGCCAAAATTTGGTTGTATTAGGCAAAATCGGTCATAGCCGAAATTCAGTCGAATCCAGTCAAGTAGATCTTGACTGAAATTTGGTCAAGTTGACCTTGGCCCAAATTTGGTCATGTCGTCCCCGACCGAAATTTGTTCGAAAGTCATCCAAGTTCATCTCATGCTGAAATTTGGCCTCGTTGGCCCCGACAAAAAATTTGTCAAATTCTATGATGTCAGCCCTATGGACACAAGTTTTAAAAAATTTAATTTGAATTTATTTTATGAAAAATGGATTTTGGATTTTGAACTTGATCCAAATATTTATATCTGGATTTAAACTTGATCTAAATATTTGGATCTAGATTTTTAAAAAATCCAATCTACTTTTTTTGAAAAGATGGATTTGAATCGAAAATCTAATCCAATTATTTAGATCCAAAATGGATGTGGATTGGATCATTAAAAATCCAATCCATGATCACCCCTAGTATTCTGTTTGTTTTGAGAAATATGAGAAAGAATAATAAGGTGATTTGAAAAGTACGGTAATGACAGAAGGAAGCATGACGATCGATGGATGGAAAAGAGGAGAAGTCTGGGAGACTTGAAAGAAGAGAGCCTTACATATGATTGGAGGAAAGGAGAGGAATACACGGTGATGCTCGCTCTTAGTGGTGACATTTCTATGTTAGGAGGAAGAGGCTCTAGAATGAAAAACTTATTCACTTCTTGTTGTGTTTATTCATGCCTTAAGCAATACAATTTATAGGCTTACAATTTTCGTCCGTTATACTCCCAACGGCTATAAACGACTAGTACATTAACTACCCAACGACTAGTGCATTAACTATTCAACGGTTAGTACATTAACCACCCAACGGCTAGTACATTTAAGTTTATTAAAATAAAAACCCACCATTCTAGTTGTATGATGCGATGCAACAAGCATTAACAATGGAAGTGGAGACATGACTAGGTGGAGGAAGGAGACGTTTCAGTGAGAAAGGAAAATATGGTGGTGACGAAACGATGGATTTATAGGAGATAGGAGTGAAAATATTAAACAATTAGGGCTTTTAATTACTGTGTTTAACAATAATTTTAGGGTTAGTTACTTTCTGTTAAAAGGGTTTTCAGTTTTCATATTTAAGATGAGATTCTTCTACCTTTTATGTGTCAAAGATTCTCACATAAATTTATGAAACTTTACCTTTTTTATGCTTCATGAGCTTTTGCCTTGGTTTTACTTTTTTTCCTTCAAAAATTTGAAATTATTGATATTGGTCTCTAACATCCTTTTAGTATAGATAAATAAAATTTACTTATATATCTTAATTATTTTTAAATTGTCACTTGTTGATATTGTATCACAATTGGAATGTTTCATTAACTTTTCTCTCAACACACAAGACATGATATTATTAAAAAATAAAAATTAACAACTTACAATTTTCAATTTTAAACCGACTAAAAATATAAAAAAATATCATATGAATCAAAATTAAAACACACTAATTTTACTAGAAAAAAAAGTATATTTAAGAGAAAAAACTATTATATGTAAAGCTGAAAGGGGAAAATTTGTTAAAAAATAAGGGCAAATTACAAATTTTCACATTCAGAAAATAAATTTCTTTTTCTCGGTTTTACAAATTTTAACTATTGTGCCCAAACTGAAATATTGATAACAACTTAAAATTTAGGCTTAAATATACATTTGATTTCTATTTTCGTCAAAATTATTTAATTTGGTCTTTACTTTTGTTGTGTGGTCAATTTGGTCCTCATTTTTGTAAAATTACATTCAATCAAGTCTTTTTAGCAAACAGTGTTAAAATTGTTAACGACACACTGACAATGTGAAACTGTTTAGGAGATATGGTCGTCTTTTAGTGACGTTGGCACAATGTTTATTTAGTTATAATTTAGAAAAAAGAAATTAAAATTAATTGCGTAAAAGAATGTGTAAGTGAAAAAAATTAAAAAGCTGGAATTGAAGATTAAATGCAGCGAGAGAAAGTGGAAGTGAATAAGTTAAACTTGGACATTTGACTCTTCGAGAGAAAGGGAAAAATTAGGGTTCGTGAGGAAGGGGAAAATCAAGAACGATTGGAGATTACGCTTCGAGATTATGCTTTGTTCGTGGGTGAAGTTCGTCTTGAAGCAATGTGATCCATTGGAATGAGTTTTTTAAGGCACATCAATCTAACCTTGTACTTAGAACAACCCCAAAATTGTCTACCATTATTCTTCGAAGTTCTTGCCACTCGAACCACTACAAGTTCTCCACATTTGCAAATGGGGTTAAACCCATACCCTTGGAACCACGAATATGAAATCCGCTGCAACTTGGTTGCCCCCAACTATTACAACAAGAGGAGGAAGATGAATGGTGACGAGACATACCTCACAAACACGAATTCAAACTCACCAAGTGGATTGTGCACACAATCTTGCTGGCCACATATTTCCTGCAAATCCTAATTCAATTTCTTCCCCAATTGGATTTCATTTACTTTTAAACCTACAACGGTCATAAAAATGAACATAGTGCCAACGTCAGTGCAAAAATTTGACATGTACCTCAAACAGTTTTACGTTGTCACTACGTTGTTAACAATTTTAACGCCATTTGCTAAAAGGACTTGATTGAATGCAATTTTACAAAAATAAGGACCAAATTGACCACACAACGAAAATATGGACTAAATTGAATAATTTTGACGAAAATAGGGACCATGTGTATATTTAAGCCTAAAATTTATTTATTTTTCTAAATTATAAGAGAATGATGCTTAAAATCTTACTTAACTCAAAACCAAACCATATTTTTCTTCTAATTTTACTTTGTAGATATATTTTATTTTATACCCCTCAGAAAATGTACTTATACATTTTAAGGAAACATATATTTTTGGTTAAATAACTCTTTTAGTCTTCTTATTTGTTAAGTACTTTCAAAATGATCCTTCAATTATTCGTTGTCTTAATTTGGTTTTCATATTTTCTAAAGTGTTTCAATTTAGTTCTCTCCGTTTACTTTAAACAAACGTCGTTCAAACAATATTGAGGTGGCAAAATTGAACTGATACATGTCAAAGTTTTTAAGAAGAAGGAGCAATTGGCGTGACATAAGTAGAAAATGGGTCTTTTTTTGTAGAAGTGAATCATGAAACCCTAATTGTTGGCTAGGTTCCTAAATTCATTCTCCTATTGTCTTTGTCTTTCATTGCTGTTGTGAATTCTTGTAACCATATTGTCCCCAGTTTGCAGTGTTGAGAGCCATGTCCCAAGTTAACTTGTGTAAGTCTTGCACATGTTCGGGCAACCAAAATCGTGGTGTGTCCTCTCTTGGTGGTGGGTGTGACTCCCATTTGTCAGTGTGGAGAGGTTGCTGTCATGAGAACTTCCAGAACAACTAGGAATGTTGGGAAGACATTTTGGGGTTGCCCAAATTTCAAGGTTAGATCCGTAATTGTTGTTTCTGATTTTTTGTTGTTGTAATTATTGATTGTAAATATTTTTTATTTGTTTGTTCTTGATTTGATCAACGAAGAGGAAATAAAAAATGTGTTTGGTGTAATTATTTCAAGTGGTGTGGAGAAGATGATATTGATGACAAAGATGATTTTATCTTCAGACAGAGGAAGAAGATTTATAGTTTAGAGAAAAGTAATAAGTTGTATGAGAAACGAGTGAAGCGATCAATAGGAATTGTTTGTGTTGTTGTAGTTAATGTAGTCTTAGTTTCAATGTTGATCAAAAGTATAGATAACACCTCGAAGTAAGACCATTTGTCTTGGTCACAATATAATATGCTTGTTTGGCCATTAACATATTTAACTCCATCCTCATTCACGAAGTGCCCCCATGGTGGATAACCACTTCAAACTTGTCATTGTCCATCAAAATTTGTGACTATTGATTGTAAACCTAGGAAATGTCCAGATACCCACAACAACATACTTTTATTACCAATAATACCACCTACACACCGACATAATACACTAAACCCCATTAAAGGGGGACCACACTAATTTGGAAATGGTGGAACAACACAAAAGCATCGAAAACACTAAACAAATACTAAACAGAAAACGATATACAAGCCTCGAAATAAAAAACCTAAACCCAACTACATATTCCACCCAAAACTCCCCAAATAAAGTAATTAAACGCACAATCCAAAATCCCTAAAATGTAGTTCGAAAAAATTAGAAGCAAAACTGACCTTGATTGTTCAATGCCTTCGATCAAAATGATGACAGTCAGACCAATGCAATGCCTATTGATCCCAATCACACTCGCAATCCTTCAATCCGATAAGAACCCGATCCCAATTCCATCGTGAACAACCCTAATTCCTTCGAAAGCTACTGATCTTCCACATAAGCGCATGGTTACAGACCACATAATTAAAAGTAAAACATAATTAAAAAGTCATGTCACTGTTTTGTAGTAATTTTAACGCTGTTAACTTTAAAGACTAAATTAAGTCACCTTTAAAAATATGAAAACTAATTTGAGACTAGGAATAATTGTACGATCATTTTAAAACCACTTACCAAATAAGAGACACTAACACAAAAAAGACCTATAACGTCACCCATATAACGTCTGTCCAGAAAAAGTCCCATGTTAAAAACGACCGGTGGTATTTTTGTAAATTATTTGACTTTTTTAACATCTACCCATTCCAACATAGACATAATTTAACGTCTGATCTACAGTACCCTGTCATTATGTAAAAATTAACGTCTGAGCTCTCTGCCCCCGACTTAATTTAACGTCTGACCCCTTCTGCACCAATGTTAAGTAACGTCTGACCACGCAGCCCCGACATCAATTTTTGGGTTTTCTCTGCGCGAAACGCAGAAACCCTAACTGTTTCGTCGCGCCACCAATTTTTCTTGAAGCTTCTCCGTCAGCGACCACCATTCTGAGCTCCTCCAGGTAATTTTTGAACGTTTTTCACCACCAAACTTGTTGGGACTTGATTATGGATTGATTTTAGGCGTTTTGAATCGAATATTTTCCGTTTTCATCCCCATTTGCAGTGTTTCGCGATCCTTCCCATCGGTGACCATTATTTTGACCTCCTCTAGGTGAGTTTCGAATATTTTTCACCACCAAACTGATTGGGATTTCATTGTGGATTGATTTTAGGTGTTTTCAACTGAATATAATGTGTTTTCATCCCCGTTTGCATCGTTTTGAGATTATTTTGCTTGTTATCTCTTTTTTATTGTATGTATATAATTGCTTGTATTTTTTTATTTGCAATTATAATTTTTATCTTAGATTTTTTTTAGTGTTTTTGGCCTATTTCTTTTTTTAATTGAATTTGTAACATCCCATTTAAATAATAACATAATTAAATGAAATCTTACACCGGATAATATAAAAAAGCCAAGTTGCGGAGTATAAAGTCACTCCTTACAGTT
>Ga0209389_1005635_pt1 | contig 10709 bp, 3 predicted proteins | sample CowpearedBW_FD_187526 | JGI IMG/M metagenome (GOLD analysis project Ga0209389, IMG submission 187526) | Root nodule microbial communities of legume samples collected from California, USA - Cow pea red BW (SPAdes) (version 2) | ecosystem: Host-associated > Plants > Roots > Nodule | place: USA... | reverse complement strand
TCAAAAGGATCTTTATTAGTTTTATCTTTTCCATGAAGTACATTAATAGAAACATCCTCTCTTCTAGTAGTGGAATGACAATCACATCATCTTCTTAAGAAACATTGTATTGTTAAAGAGCATTAATAGTTTCTTTATCCAAGAATTAATAAATAGCAAATTTATTTATACAGGATTTAATAAATAGAAAATTTATTTTGGTGTGTATACAAAACTTTGGCAGAACAAGAGGAAAATTTTAATTGTATTAAATTTTTAATTGAAAAATAAATTTTAATTATATTAATTGATAATTAGACTATGTGATTGACAACACACCTAATATTGCAAATTTTTAATTACTTTAACTTTTAGTTAAGTTATTTAAGTTGAATTCACTTACTCAAGAAGGTGAAAAAGTGGTACAAAATGAATTTAAGAAAATAATTAAGTATGTTTTTAGTCTGTGAAGTTTGATCCAAAATTGAAATTTATATGTGTCTGAAACTTCGATACATTTTGGTTCCTAAACTTTAACAATAAATAAATATAGTCCTTTTAATCCACTTATGTTAACATTGTTGTACGTGTCGAACGTGTTTCATGTTACTATTAAAGTTACACCATTTGATACATTCCCGTTTCAATATCTGTTGAAAAATGTGTTCGACACCTCAAAAAAAGTTAACGTAATTGGGCTAAAAAGACTATATTCATTCATTTTTAAAATTTAGGAACAAATGTATCAAAGTTTCGAACATAAACGAATTCCAATTTTGAATCAAAGTAAGAACTAAAAACATACTTAACCCTCAAAAAAGCAATGATTTTATGATTTTATTGGATTATTATACCGATCCTCGTATGTTAAAATAAAATTATGAGTGAAATCTAACTCATAAATACCATGTAAGATAGCATGATATTACAATTTTACAATTTAAATCTCAATTATTAGTTAACTTAATTAACTTTTGCATATGTTTCCTATTTTCTCGTTACTTAGTTAATTTTACGATCAAGGTTTAATTTCACTTAATTCTAGCAAATTAATTAAAGTGGAGTGGAAATTTAATTTGTCAATAATCACTAGTATCTTTAACAGATTTGCTCAATAGATTTTTTTTAATCTTTTCTAATGCTATCACCTCGTCTTCCAGAAAAATTAAGTGATAACGAATACTAATGTAACTTATTAAGAATGAACTACCGAATTCTTTCTCTGTAGTAATATCTTTTAAAAATTTCCCTACTGTGTCTTGGAACCTCTAGATTTAGTCCATACAAATGTGTAATAAATTCTTCCGGTTTTAGATACTATGTTTATTCCATTGAGTTTTTTTTGAAAATTTAACATCGATTAGAGATAAAACCAATTCACAATATATAAATGAGGTGTTACGAACTTCTAATACTTTTAGTACCATACTTGGATTTATCCTCTGAAACTCTACCAGTTTTCATTGAATTCAAAAGTATGCCTGAAAATCCTTGAATAAAAGGGATCAAAATTCTACAATGTGAAGGTGGAGGAGAATACAAATATTTTCAAAAGTTGGCAAAAGATTCAGGATTCCAGTTATGAATGTCTTGCCCTTTCACATCTGCACAAAAATGTAAGGACCAAGAGAAAACATAGACACAAAGTGGAATTGCGATTAACAATGCCTACCACAAGCTAAAATGCCCACCTCGTATTAACACGATCCAAATACACGGTGTTATAAAGTGGTCCTGGGATTTTTCTTTCAACAAGAAACGGAGACCAATAGCGGGACAAGATTGCGTTGTGAGAACGAAACAGCCACCAATGAGAACCTTTGTGGCGAACACTTTCTGGGTTTGAAACAGTAGACAACATGCAAAGAAGTGAGTCTAGGTGGTTCCTGGACAATGAATCCCCGACAAAGGCCACATGCTTGTTGCTTATGAGATCGAGAAAAGTGTTTGGATCAAACCTTGGAAGATCGCACTCACTTGGCTTCCATCTCCAGTGAAGGAACCCCGGATCAGGCCTTCCATTGGATAAACAGTTCTGGGTTTTATGAATTTTAACACAGGTGGTACCATTGTACAAAGGGTCTCTTTTCGTACGAACCCATTTGCCATTGGAGTAATCACATAGCTTCTCATCTACTGCCATTAGAAAAACAAAATATAGTGACTTAAATTGCCTGAGTAGAAACCAAAAATGGTACAAATGTAGTTTTAACAAGATAAAATTATGCAGCAATGTATATATACCTGGAGATGTAGAAGCGGAGAGAGAAGAATTACTTTGACAAACTTTGACAAAGACTCAAAATCCTTATTGTTATCTCTGTCATTCATCTTTCTTAAATGAAAAATAACTATTTTAGAATTACTTTAGTAGGAAATGCCTTTGAGATCTAGACATCCTAATTTTTTAAAATTACGATTGTTGTAGAAATAACTAAATTTTATATGATTAGTTAAATTAAAATTGTAGCTAAAATTGATACGTTAATTTTATTAAAATGTTTAACTGTTAATGTATTAAATGATTAAATAAAATTAACTTAATATTTTTTTTTATTAAAATTTTTATTTTAATTCAAAAAAGTTAGATTTTTATAGTTCGAGGAATAGTTTCATCATTTCTCGTTATATATGTAAATTATAAATTTATAAGCTTAATACTAATAAAATAGGATATTTCACCTTAGTATTCAAAACAGATCAACAAATGTATAGAGTATATTAATACAATCTTATAATTGATCGGATTATATAAATATATCAATTATACATACCAAACATTTCTAACTCTAAACACAAGCTAACCACTTACAACAGCTTTCCACTAACACCTCCTTCCGACCTAAAAGATGACTCCTTAACCTCTAGATGTGACTCTAAAACTGCAACCACCACTTCTCCCACCAAATAGGTGATCATCGCAAAAGGAAAACAAACAACACAAGACAAAAACATAGAAGAAGGATAAGCTAATGACTTTTAAAGAATTTTTTCAAACCATATAATATTGATATATATATATATATATATATATATATATATATATATATATATATATAACAACTATAGACAAGCAAATATTCACATACATATATTTATAAAATACCTCAACTAATCCAGATACATGCATTGAGGTTGGATCCAATCAGTTTTGCACTTGTAGTGACATCTCATGCTCTGCATAGCGACAAATTACACTACAAGAAAATTGTTCTTTACCGGCAAATCATTACCGACGGACTTTTGTCTGTCACAAATTTGTCATTATCGACGGATTTACCGACGGATAATGTAGTTGAATTTACCGACAGATATATCCATCGGTAGTGCGTCATTAAATCATGGCAAACAAATAATTCGTCGGTAATGCCGTTAGTAAATCCTTTTGACCTTTACCGACAGATTAGGTCGTCGATATGTTGGTCGATTAAAAAAGATCAGCATCTCAGCTTCCCCCCTGAATCAGTTTTCCCAAAATTTTTCCCCACTGGTGCTGCAAACCTTCGAACGAAATTTGAACTAATATCGTCGTGACCTGCCGCTACCGACACCCGCATCGTTGGAGAGGCCAGAACGCGAACCTAATTCGAACCGTTGTCGCCGCGACCCGTTGCCGATGCCACCCGCAACCGTTGGAGAGCCCAGGACGCGAACCTAATTCGAACCAAAGTGGCCGCGACCCACTCCCGACGCCACCCGCAGCCGTTGGAGAGCCCAGAACAACGGTGTCACTGCTGCCACCACTGCTCACGCCGTCTCCAATGAGGATTCAATTACACTACCGCCACTGCCATCTTCATGTCGCCGCGACGTTGACGGTGAGGCTGTTGGTGAGTACGAATTTTTTTCTCTTCTTTTCGCCATTCCATTATGTTGTTATGAATTATGGTATTGTTGTTTCTGTTAAGAAGGAGGGTTACAGATTTGTGCTCACATATTTGGTGTTGTTGCTACTGCTTGTTTCTATTTGGTGTTGTTGTTTCTTTTGCAAATTAATTTTGATATTATATCATTCTTTGGAAGATTTCTTGGTGTGAGTGAAGCATTGAGTGAGGGTGGTAACTTTGTGACGTTGCAGACGGATTATTGCCATTGGTAATTACAGTATTTCTAATAGTGTTAAGAGTGAAAACTCTACTACATACAAAGTCAGTTTGTTAACACCTATGGTCAAGGAAAAACCCATAAGCTAGGACCTCCTACTCCTCTCACCACATACCTCATTCATCTCTACTTGAGAATTTAAATGGTTATTAGAGCGTAAGGATAACTGTCAAGACAATCTCTACCTCAATGCATACACTACCACAATTCATAACTAATTCTCCTTGAATTAGTTTTAACACATCTCAATCTCATATAAACAATCTCATATTACATTGCATATATTAATCATATCTAAATCAATCATTATCCCAATTAACTTCTATAACCACAAAAATACCATTCAAAATCACTTAAGAATGCAAGTTGCAGGTCATGACATACTCGCACAACGAGTAGCACTCGCCCAACCAGCGGTGGAGCTCTTATGGAGCAAGCGGGGTCCATGGACCCCAAACTTTTCTATTTTTTTTTTTATTTTTTCAATTTTTTAAAATTATATGTGTTTAATATTTGTTAAATTATGTATCTTTTTAATTTTTTTAATTATATGTATCTTTTTAAATTAGATAGTATTATATTGAAAAATTAATGAAAATTAAATTAGGTACTTTTTATTTCTTTTATAAAGTACAATATTTAATGTTAATATATAATAAAATATAAAATCAAATATAATAAAGAAAAAAATTATTAAGATAATTTTCATTTTTTCTTCTCATTATCTTTTGAGTTTTTCATACGTTGTACTCATCTCTCACCCTCACCTAATTTCTTTTGTTATCGAAGAAAAAAAAAGTTAGATAGAAACTCATTATTTTTGCCCTCATTTTTTATATCCTTTCTTCCATTTTTAAAGAAAAAAAAATAATTTTCTCTTGTCTCTCTTGGTATTGAAATACTTGTTTAATATTTAGCACTATTTTTTATCTTATGACATTTTGTATATTATTTTTTATGAATATAGAAGAGTAAGTAATGTATTATTTGAGTTTTTATAGACAATTTTTAAGTGGACTTGATTATCATAATTTTTTGTTATCTCTAAAGTTTTTATTAGATTATGATAAATAATTTTTTAGTCTTAAACTTGTTTCTTAAATAGGTATATTGATGGAAAAAAAAGCAAAAATTCATTTTTTAAAATTGATAAAAGAAAAGAAAAGTGAAGATCAAAACAGGACAATATCGTTGGTCATCGCATAACAATGAAATGAAATGTTTGTAATGACTTTTGAATCGATATGCACATTAGTAAAATGAAAAATGAATATTTTGTAGATAATATGGTTATATATATTGAAAAAAAAATAGCTGAAAAATTTAATTATGATTGAATTATTTGATAAGTCCAAGAATATGAAAAAAGAATGGACAATCCTTTAGATATGTGTAGTTTCTTTTATAGTTATAGCTATACTAAATTATCTATCCATTTTTATTGAATTAGTGACAATAATGTTAAATATATAAATTTTAAGTATATTATTTTGGCTCTCCCAACAATTTTGGTCAAGATCCGCCACTACACTCAACCACTGCCCATGCTTGCCCAACGAGTAGCACTCGCCCAACCACTGGCCCAAGTCTGGAAGTTCCTGACTTGGAAATTCACCAAGCGAGTTTGTGAATCTACATAATTCTGCAAATCAATGTTCTGCATAATTTTGTAGATCAGCTCACTCGCCTAGTGAGTACTACTCGCCGAGTGAGTGTGCAACTTTGCAAAATTATATAGAAACTGATCTGATCCGTTTTATGCATCTTCAGCTAGTCCATTCCACTCCAAAACCATTGTAGAGATCATTCAATTATCAAACATCAATTCTACGTAATTATTCATACCAATTAAATGCAACACATTTAAACCACCAGTTATTCTCAACTAACAAGAAAAACACACATATTCATAGTTTTCAACATCACAAGCAATCATGCATATCATATACATCAATCAATCACAAATTAAACATAAAATATGCATTTTAATAAGTTTACGAATTAAGACAGAGAAATTAGCTTCTCTTACCTGGTATCCTGCTTAAACAACTTTATAAACGTCAAATGTCTCTAACTCCACAAGATGCTCTATGCGAACGGAGAAACTAATCGGTCCAAATTGAAGAGCTCACTGAGAGGATCAATCATACGGTCTCGGTTCTCCAATTAGACGACCAGAAAGATAGAACTCTTAAAGAGAAATTAGAGAACTCTAGAGGAGTGATTTCTAGAGAGATGGTGTGTTTTAAAACAATGAAACTTGTTTATAACGATTCTATTTAAACTAAAATATTTTAATATTAAAATAATCGAGTCTCACTATTTTTAAACTACTATCACTTCTAAAATACCATTTTCTAGAATTTTGCAATATATATATATATATTAAATGATAGACTAAAAATGTATAGGTTGTCACCACGCATTTAGGTTAAAATACCTTTTTGTCCTAATTTTAGTCAAGTTTTTTCAAATGAGTCCTAATTTTAGTTTCGTGTTCAAATAGGTCCCAATTTTCGTCAATTTTGTTCAATTGGATCTTTTTTACTAACACCGTTTAAATCATTAATGGCCATGAACATTGACTGCCACGTGTCACTTTATGGTTTTTTTAAATTTTTTTGAATTTTTATTTTATTTTTTTAAATGTACATGTGTCAACTCAATAGTGTGTCACATGTGATTTCATGGTTTTTTTTTAAAAAAAAAAAATTAAATGTCCACGTGTCAAAGTCAATGTTCTATATTCAATTTAGTCCCTATATTTGTTATTTTTGTTCAATTTAGTCCCAATTTTTGTTAACATTAACCAATTTGGTCCCTCTCCAAATTGAAACCAAATTTATTTTTTATATTAAAATTTACATTTTTTATTAAATATTTTTATAATATATTAAAATTCACATCATTATAACTTTGATATAAAAATTAAATTTGGTCAGATCTTCGATATACCAAATTGGTTAATGTTAACAAAAATTAGAACTAAATTGAACAAAAATAACAAGGGACCAAATTGAATATAGAACATTGACTTTGACATGTGGCATGCTAATGGATTGACATGTGGACATTTAAAAAAAAATTCAAAAAAACCATGAAGTGACACATGACATGCTACTAGGTTGACACGTGTACATTTAAAAAAATTAAATTTTTATAAAAAAAATTAAAAGAAATAAAAAGAAATAAAAATAAAAATAAAAAAATTTAAAAAAACCACGAAGTGACATGTGATAGTCATTGTTCATGGTTGTTATTGATTTAAACGGTGTTAGCAAAAAATGATCCAATTGAACAAAATTAACGAAAATTGAGACCTGTTTGAATACAAAACCAAAATTATGACTTATTTAAAAAAATTTGACAAAAATTGAGATCAAAATATATTTTAACCTAATTTTTAATAAATGTAATGTACAGATAAAGAATATATTATTAAATATTGCATATATATAATGCAATATTTGTATATAAGTATATATACAACCAATATTTTCCATTTATGTAAGTTATCTCAGTCTCTCAACAGCATGCAGAAAAAAAGAAAAATAGACTAAATATTTGAATTTCTCATTTAGCATAGGATCATTTGGTACATTCTGTGGACTGTTTCTTTCTACACAAGGCTAAAACTTACAAATTTTAAACTATTTTCTACTTGGAATTACCTTTTTGTGGCAAAAGTTTTCTTTCTGGGTTTTTCAAGGAGTTGCCTTTTGTGGAATTCTTTTCTAATGGAGTTTGCTAGTTTTGGAGGTGACTTACATCAAATTTTGGAGATATTTAAGGAATTGCATAAAAATAAGGATAAAGATAGTTTAACCCATCCTTTTTTATCCATTTTTAACTCATTCCTTCAATCACCATTAGATTATCTATTTTGATTCTTTTAAGTGATGTGATGTGATGATCTAATGGTGAATAAAGTGGTAGATTAAAAGTGAGTCAAAAAAAATGATTAAAGTATCATTATCCTAAAAATAAAGGAGTAGAATTTGACAGCAAAACTCTCACTTTTGTTCTGAAAATTTGTTTGGCTTTGATGGAGTTAATGTAATTTTTTTTTAATGTAATTTATATTGCGCAATTTAGAAGATAAATTTGGAATACACATTTCAATTATTTATTTAATAAATTTTGGATTATACATTATTTCTTTCTGAATTTAGAAATTTCTTTTAAACCACACAATTCAAAATTAAGTAAAAGAACGAAATGCAGAGATAATTTCACCTTTTTATTATAGTTTTAATAAGATACAATTGAGATTTTTGGATTTTATGAGGTGCAGAAAGAAAAAGAAAGGTGTAGAAAGAACAAACCAAAGTGGACCTAACTGACTTTACACTGATATTTGTTTGTAGGAAATTTAAGTTTAGAGTGATAATGTTTTGATGCCACAAAACAAAATACACTTATATTATAATTCAATGTAATAATATTTTAGTTATATTTATATTATTTTGTAATTTAAAATTTTAATATGTATTATTGTATTATTAAAAAGATTGTCATATGTATGTATTTTAACAAGGTGTCAAAGTACTATTTCTCTTGAATTAATTACTAACTTTCTGATGGATTTTTTTATTTATTTTTAACTGTGCAAACCTCTAACCTTAAATACGTAGATTCGTATGAAATATTTTTTAACATACATCTCAATCATAAAAACAGTGGAATTTAAGTTTGTCATTTAACATTTCCTGCCATCATTTTAATATATATTGTTGATATTATTTAAACATTTCCAATATGTTCTAGCTCGGAAACAACGGGTAACCTTTGGTTTCTTTATAATTCAGAAAAAGAAAATTGATTCATAGTGTGTAAAAACATATATTATGTATATGATTGCTATGATCTGCTACAATATTGTTATGATTTCATTCTTCTTAAGCAGTATTGTTTGCAATTTTATAAGAATGGACAACTTTTTTTAAGTATAACTATGGTTTTCCAATTCAAAAATTGGTTCAATTTTTCTTAAATATAATTATTAATTTTGTCAGTAATTATCAATAAAATATTATCAAAAAAGATTTTAAACTGTCGGTAGTTATAAATGAATAACTATAGATGAATTTTGATCGTGAATATTAATAAATTTTACCCTAAATTGTGATAATTTTTAGTTATTGAGATATTTTTGTAATTACCAACATATTTTATCTTAAATCTGTTTTTTTCTTAAAGACAATTACTTGTATACATATGTACTGTATGTCCCATAGGACCATCGGCAACGCACAACCCGTCGGTCCATCGAACAAGGCTAGGAGGGCTTGTATATGAAACAGGACCATCGGTCGATCGTTCACTCAAATAAACTACATGTGAACCCATAGAGGACCATCGGTCGATCGGCCCCACAGATAAATCACGTGTTACCTCATAAAGGACCATCGGTCGATCGGCCCCACAAATAAATCACGTGTTACCTCATAAAGGACCATCGGTCGATCAATCCCACAAATAAATCATGCGTTACCTCATAGATGACCATTGGTCGATCGACCCCACAGGTAAATCAAGTGTTACCCCTTAGAGGACCATCGGTCAATCGGTCACACAGACAAATCACGTGTGAATCCACGAAGAGGACTATCGATCGACCACACAGATTAAGCACATATCACTTGAAGTTGTTAACTCAGAAGATAACCCGCTGGGCTAAGCGACTATCGGTCGATCGGCCAAACAGAAAACCTGGACCAGTCAGCCAGATTAATTAAAATTAAACAAGTCAGTAATCAAGATTAAGGGATCATTGGGTCGTGATTAAGGAGTCCTAATTACAGGCCCACACCGAAAACTATAAATAGGGCCCAGAGGTAGGTTGGTGAGGATCTTTAATTCGCATTTATTACAAAAGCTATACTTATCGACCGATCGGTTCCCACACTGACTTAAGCATCGGAGCTAGGGATGGCAAAAATACACGTGCCCACAGATATTCGCGGATAAAATCCGTGATAGATAGTTAATACCCGCAGATATTTATTACTCGCAGGTAGCGGGTATTTTAATACGCGCTTATAAACGGGTCAGGTACGGATATCATACTATCCGTACCTGCGGGTACCCGTTACCCGTAAAAAAATTAAAATTAAAATTTAATTTATATTTTATTAAGTTAAATTTAATTCAAATTAAAATTAGCAGTATATTTTATTATGTCAAATTTAATTATAATTAAAATTTAATTTAATTTTATATTTTATTTTTATAATTCTATATTAAACAATTTATAAAATAATTTTTTTAAAATATTTGCGGGTATCGGGTATCCACGGGTACTCACGGGTTTTTGAAAATATCCACAGGTATTTTTTAAACGGATACCCAACGAGTAAATGGGTGGGTAACAGGCGAATTTTTTTTTTACGGGTCGGGTTGCGGGTAGACACTATCCGTGTTCGACCCGACCCGTTGTCATCCCTAATTGGAGCCTTTTAAACAGGTACCTCGATCGTCTATTCAACCGATCGAGCTAGGCAGAAGATTGTGTGGTAAAGAAGTCTTGGCAGATTACTTGAAGAGGAGGAATTGAGGAGAAAAGAGTAAAATTGGAGTGATTTTTAGTAGGAGTTTGGTCCCTACACCCGAATCAAGATACATAA
>Ga0209389_1005634_pt1 | contig 10710 bp, 6 predicted proteins | sample CowpearedBW_FD_187526 | JGI IMG/M metagenome (GOLD analysis project Ga0209389, IMG submission 187526) | Root nodule microbial communities of legume samples collected from California, USA - Cow pea red BW (SPAdes) (version 2) | ecosystem: Host-associated > Plants > Roots > Nodule | place: USA... | reverse complement strand
TGGTTTTTTTTTGGATTTTACAGATTGTAATCATTGGTTATGAACATGGATTTGTTTATAAATGAGTTTACATGTATTTGAGATACTTTTATTTGAAATAAAGTTTTAAATTTTCCGCGTTTTTGGGAAATGAGGTTTTATTAAATGAAGCTAATGTAATAATTCTTTAATTTATTATTTTAAATCTATAATATCCGGCCGGGATGTTACACAGCTCGCTGTATTGGTGTGGCGCCTGGCAGCAGAGCTCAACCCGCCAGGCGATAGTCAGTGTTCCAGGTGTTTTGCAAGACGCGAGGTGCTTGGTAGTGAGAGATGTCTTGCCAAGCGATAGTTTAGAGGTATTGTGTTTCAAGGCGCATGGTGCCTAGTAGTACGTGTCCCCCGCCAAGCAGTCTGAAAGTCTGATGCGCCTGGCACCTCGTGTGTTGCGTCAAGCGATACCGTGAAGCAAAGACGTTTTGTTTGCTTTGATGTGCGTGGTCTACAAGGCTTCTAGGATATGTTAAAGGTCGGCTTGCTGGTGTTCCTTGAGTTGTGGCTCGTGAAAGGGGTTAAGCACGTGGTACTCCTTGAGTTATGACTCGAAATAGCATCTCTTGAGTTGCAGGTCGGGATGGCGGATGAACACAAGGAACTCTTAAGTTGTGCCTTGGGTTGGCGAGTGTTACCGGTGTGAGTGTGCACGTAGCGACGTGTACGGATGGGTCCAGATAGATTGCCCTGCTTGGTATAAGATCAACGAGTTTGGTAGTCTTGGGACGTTACGAATATTATTTGTATTGGGAACTCCACCTGGCGTTATGGTGTATGATCTGTAGCATGGTTTCCCACACGTGCTTTATCGGTTGTGGCCGATAGGTGTGACAGCGACATATTGAGATATTCATCAGAAGACGTAGAACACAGTGAACATGGTTGTAGCCATGTTGTATGGTATCAAAGGATGGAATTCCTTTAGTGTGATTATGATATATATATATATATATATATATATCGATGTGTGTATATTTATTGATTCTAACATCAAAGGGCTAAGATGAAACTTGGTCTCTCCGAAGGGTGGTTCAATGTAACCTACATCATGATGTAACCTCTTCCATGTGGTATTTTGAATCAACATCACTTTAGATTCCATGTCAGGATGATAATGGTCTTCCCAATGAAAGTCATATAGCATCGAGCAATCTTTATGCAAACTTGCGAATTCTTTAGGAAGAATTAAAATGACCACTATATTGAAGTCATAGTAAATCAAATTCATGAATCAAACATGTATAATTGAAGTTTGTACAAATATCTTATTGGTGGGCTAACTAGGATTACCATGCGCGAAATTTCTATGATTATGCATTGGCCTCCAGAACAACTTGATCATTTTCTCCAATGGTGCCTTTTGATAGAAAGGCCCCTAGAAGAGAATATTACCCCCAACATTTGTACTGAAAGACAATTATCAAACACATTCTTATACCTATGTATTACTTGATTCCTATGATAGAATGGACACCTTCAAACCCACTTGTTCAATGGTACTCCTGCTTGAGGGAGAAAAGTCTTCAATGGCTTCTGACTCACCTCATTCTAAGTTACCTATTGCATGTCCTTTGTTATGCTTTCTTTCTTTCTTCTTTCGATCTTGAAATTTCTAATGTTTTCTTGAATTCCAAAATTAATATTTGCATGTAGATTTGAGGAATCTCGATAACTTGTACACGAGGGATGGCTAAAGCATCCTTATTCGAGTTATCTAGTCTGCTACCTTTTGAAAACTCTTAATTGTTGTTTGAAGCAAAAGGCTCAATGCAAATGTCATTTGACTTGATAATATATTTACTATCTCATAGTTACTATCATCAATTTGTTGTCTTATGTCACCCAATGAGGTATTTGACAATCTTGTTCCTATAGCTTCAAGTTTTGCATTATTTTTTCCTAAACTAAACCGATTGGTGTTAGGTGAAGTAGGCATACCCCACTAGTATTGCTCATTTAGAATTCTTTGATGATCCTACATTAAAATTACTCGCCCCATGTAATGCATGTTCTGCTCGTGTACTTACAATTGGTCCCATTTATGTTATTATGAGATTACTTCAAGTTTAACCAATCAGTTGACTATTATTAACTCCAATGGTTTGCACCCCACTTTGACTAACATTATAAAAGGGAAGGGCCATAAACCCATTGTTAATGGATGTTATTGTACTTAGTATATTTTGAGACATATAATTTTCCATTCCCCAATCTCATACACTCTTCAACCTTGTTCTTTTAAAACTAACCCTTTGTGAAAGATAATTAAAACACAAGTAGTCCCACCAGGTGTGCCAGTTTGTTTCTTGAGGATTTCGATTTGATGCTTGTATAATGTCTTTCAATGAATCCAATCTAATCGACATGGGTTCATTTACAATGGACTAGCAAAGTTAATGTTTCTCAATTTGATTTAAAGTGTCTGAGTGTTTATGCATCCACGGTTAGAACAAATTTCATAAATACTTTAGTTACATTGTGGATCAAAGTCACATAAATCTTTAAATCACCAAACTCTAGATTGATATTGACTTTAATCAACAATTTTTTCATTTCTCTCCAGGAATCGTAGTTTTGGTAATTTTGTTGCTAAAGATGGAATGATGGAGGAATCAAAATAAAAGATAAAGTGGAGAATGATAAATGAAGATAATGGTGATAAGGGTTTGCAATAATGTAAAATGCAGTAAAATAAATTACCAAGGGCAAGATTGTTGGAACAAGCAAGCTTGAAGCAAAGGATTGATAAAGCCATGTACATGAAGATCACATGTGTTTGATAAAGATTGATGAGGATCCACTTGAAGATTAAGTTTTTAGTGTGTTAAATGTGGAATTAATACGTTAAATATAATGTTTTGGTGTTATATCATGTTGGTAGGCTATATGATATAGGTTAGATGTCTTGTTAGTCTTGGTGTGTCTCTTTTAATATGTTAAAATGGGTTTTAACAAGTTAAAAGACTTATAGTATATAGTTTCAGGTATGAATGTATTCAGTTAGTTGAATTATTTTTCAATCGACTAATTTCACTTAAGTCAAGTAAAATCAGTTGACTGTACGGAAAATTCAATCGACTGATTTCATTTAAACCAGACTATATATGTTGTGTTTTCGAGAGCAGAACAAAGTTTCTGACTTTTTAAGCACGAAATCTTGTCATTCTTCTCTGGAAAACTCTCTCTCTCTCTCTCTCTACAATACACAACTGCAACGTGAAGTTTGAAGATCTTGGTTGATCTTAGAGGCGTTTTTGCTTGTGAGTAGCTTGAAGAACACATGTATGGTTGGCTAAGGAGAGCCACCATCATGTTTGGCTAAGGAGAGCCACCATCATGTTTGGATGTTCTTGTCCCTCTAGTTGTTTTGCCTGATGTGATTTCAGATTTGTAAGTGTGATTCTTGCCAAATAGTTGTCTAGATTTTGTGAGTCAAAAATCTTGTGTGGTTCGTTATTCAAAAGTCTAATCTTGGTGTTAGATTTGTAAAACTTTTGAATATAGTGGAAACCAAGCTCATGTTGTCCTGATAAACTGGATGTAGCTTTGTGAATGAGTGAACCAGTATAAAAACAATTGTGCAATTCTCTTTCCCTCATCTCACTCACTTTGAATCACTTTAAATCTCAAGAAAATCAAGTAATCCACTATTTGTTGTGTTTTAATGTGCTCTTGTGTAATCTGGGGCTGTATAGTAGTTAGAAATATTGATTGGAACAAGTCTTGCATGTAAAAGATTGTTGTTTGAGTTAAATCTACGAACTCTATATTCTGCATAAATTCTCAGTATTTTAGCTGACTGATTTGTCTTTTTAATCGACTGTTTCATAGCTCAAGAACAAATTAGTCTACTGTTTTATTTTTTGACCGATTGAAAGTGTATTGGTCTACTGCTTTTACATCTTAACTTTCCAGTCTATTTGATTCAATTGAAAAGAGTTTTAAGCTTTCAAAAAAGTTTTAAATAGCCAATTCAATCCCCTCTCTCCCCCCTCCCCCCTTCTTGGCTTAAATCATCATTTCAAAACTAACAAAGATAAGAATTATTAAAGAAAATAAATGTAAGTGGTGACCCAAATTACTACATTGAATTTGTCATTTCTTCTTGTTCACGACATTCTTAAATTATTTTAAATTATATCAACAATTTGTCATCTCTTATTTATATATGATTTATCTATTTATATTTCCCCTATTCTAACAATTACTTGAGACAATAAAATAATAGAAAAATACATAAATTGGAAAACTACCTTAAATTGCTCACATCGTACCAAATATCCTAGTTGATTCTATGTTTTGCAAGAGTTATTGCATATAACCCCCCTCTTTTATTTCTGTTTCAATTACTCTTCCTTCGAAGTTTTTTCTAGATTACCCTTCCCACGACACTTTCTCTGCTTCGATGTAACTTCTTTCAATATCTTTTTATCATAATCAAGTTTCATCTCAACAATATGCTTTACTCGATCCTACTTGTCATGACACACTCTTTTTCCACTCTTTACATGACAATATACCTTTTTTGAATTCTTTGAATTGATTATTTTCCCGATGTCCCGAACCTATACCACCGTAGCTAGAATTTCTAATGCTTCTACTAATTATAGTACTTTTGATAAACTATTATACTAACTCGACTTATTAAATATTTAAATTTAAAATTACTAACTCCATATGATATATTATAGATTAGTAAATTAAAAAGAATCGATTAAATTTTCTAGATAAAAAGTAAGAAATATTTATTTTTAAATTTTTTATATATTTAAGAAAAATATATGATATAAAAACTAAGATTATATAGTTAAAAATTAAATATTTCACATTATATATAATATTTAATAAATAAATAAAAATCATAACATTTTTAATAATTCTTAAATTTTTCAAATTTTGATATTACTTTTTCTATCAATATAAAAATTTCTTGATTTTTACATCATAATAAATTAAAAAGCTGAAATCTTCATTCATGAATACTATTTTTTTCACTGTAAAATTTTCAACTCATTTTAAATAGTTTGGTGGGAATCTAAGAAAAAGTCTTATCTAATAAATAGTTAGGTTACATCAACAATTTCACCTTACTTAGAAATAGAAATAATTAATAACATTTTAAAGATACATCTTTTTTCATTTCTTTTTGAGATACAATTTAAAAAAAAAAAATATGATGAGAATCTAAATTTTAAATGAGACAATGTCTTAAAATCAGGGATTCATTCTTATTTTTGTTTGCGAATTGAGAGATGTAGCAAAGGAAGCGAAAAGAATGAAAAAAAAGGAAGAAGAATGTAATTGTTTGAATGAAGAGAAAAGGTATAAAAAATAAATAAATTTTCTTAAAAATTTAAGAAAAATTTTAAAATTTGTAGGAAATTTGATTGATATAATAATTATTTAAAAATGTAAAAGGATATTATAAATTAATTTTAACTGAATTTATATTTAATAAATTAATAATAATAACAGTTAGTTATGTAAAAAATATAATATACATATATAACAAATATTTTTAAATTAAAATTATAGCAAAGTATAATGATATTAATTCAATATATTTTAAATTAAAATCGCACCAAAATAACATGTTCAATTTTAATAAAAGTTTTGTAAAAATAATATAACTTTAAAATCGCACATGCTTTAGTTCAATTTTAATATGATATTTTTTTATCTAAAAATAAGATAACTTTAACTTCAAATGTTATCAAGTAACACCTTAACACAACTTCTTCATAACTTCGACGACTAACTTATATCTTACTTAAAAAAAAGAAGAAGAATACTGTACTTTAATAGAAAATCTAACTTATATCTTCAATGCATCGTGCACGGACCGGTAAGTCAGAAAGTTATTGAACTTAACTCTTCAATTAAAGCTATCAAATCAGAGTGAGAAGATCCTCCTTCTTCCATCGCCCGCCTAGCCAGCTTCGAAAGCTCCATTGCGCTGTTCCTCATTACAATGGCTTCTCCCCCGTTCATTATCCTCTTCACTGCCTTCTCCACCGCATCCCATGAAACACTATCTCCTTCTAATCCAATCCACTTTTTGGCACCAACGGGTACCCCAATTTTAAGGACTTCCGTCACCAACTTCTCATTGAAAAATTGATCGGCAAAAATCGGCCACGTTATCATGGGAACCCCAGCAGTCACTGATTCCAAGGTTGAATTCCATCCACAATGGGTCACAAATGCCCCAATTGCATTGTGTTCAAGAATTAGCACTTGAGGTGCCCACCCTCTTATGATTACTCCCTTCCCTTCCATCCTTCTCTCAAATCCATCAGGTAGCCATTCAACTCCATCTTCTTTGCTTTTCCTCACCACCCACATGAATGGTTGCCCTGAAGCCTCCAGACCAATAGCAATCTCTCTAAGTCGAGAATCAGGTAACCGTGTTGTACTTCCAAAGCACACGTAAACAACTGAGTTGGGTTTCTTTGTGTCAAGCCATTTTAGACACTCGTGCTCATGCACAGACGCATCCTTTCCTCTATGTGCCTTTTCTTCGATGTCCCTGTTGCAAAGTGATAAGGGACCAATATGCCATGCTTTTCTTCCAAGAACCTTGCTGTAAAGATCCGCATAGTCCTTCTCCAGTGCGTAGAAGGTATTAACAACAATCCCATAGCTTCTCAACTCTGATTCCTTTGCTTCCTTCAACAAGTTGTTCATGTCCGTTCCCGTGCCATAAGATGCCAACGACGTCCTTGCTATTTTAATCTCACCCGGAAGATTAGGAATGGTGACTGACTCAGAATCGGAAGAAACATCGTTGTTAGGGTCCATAAACCGCATACACGTTGTAGCACAGAGTGAGAAGAGACTAGTTCCATGGAAGACGAGCCTAGGAATTCCAAATTTGGCGGCAGAATCAGTTGCCCATGGGAAGAACATATCAGCAACAACGCAATTCGGACGTTGTTTGAGCAATAGTTGTTCAAGTGGCTCTTGCAGCAAAGAGATGGCCATGAAGAAAGGTTCAATCATACATGGGTTAGTGATTGAATCAGTAGTTTCAAGGCCATCAGGTAAACCAACCTCTGCAGAAGAGAAGTTGATGGTTTGGATCTGGATCTGGTTGTTGTTAGTTTTGGCTTTTCCAATGGCTTTGGAGATAAAAGGTGCGTTGCCTGGTGTGGTGATAATGGTGGCCTTCACACCCTTTTCTGCAAATAATTTAGCCATGTCAACTGTTGGTATTATATGACCATAAGCCAAGAACGGGAAGAAGAAAATGTGCAGAGTATGATGTTCATCACTGCTACCCATTTTTCTCTTTACTGAGTGAGTATGTCAATGTAAACTTTATCCTCAAGGCCTTTCTATATATATTCAGACTATCCGACACCTTAATAAAGATAAAGTGGAGATAAATATATATTCAGAGCATCTGGCACCTTATAATAAAGATACGGCAGCGAAGAACATTTAATCTACTTGCCAACAGTGTCAGATATACATCCATAAAGATATTATTTTTAAAAAAAACACCTTAATTTTCTTTTAAATAAATAATATTTTAATTACTCGTATGGTACTCACTTTGATATAGGTGTGTCAATTTGGTATTAGCTTTTAAAAAAGTGTCAATTGCATCCCAACTTTAGAAAAAATGTTTCAATTAGGTCCATTTCAAACGGAATTGACTAACGTCGTTAGTCAACGTGCCACGTGTCAGTCTGTGGTTTTTCTGATTTTTTTTAGTTTTTTTTTAATATTTTTTAATTTTTTGAAAAAGAAAATAGAAATGTCACGTGTCAAGTCCCTGTGTGTGACACGTGGCATTGTTAGTGTCACGTGACATTACAATGTCACGTGTCAGTGTCACTATCAGATGTCATTGTGTTGATTTCGATTTAGTCCCCATATATGTCTTTTTGTTTCAATTTAGTACCTACTCATGTGTATCTAATTCAATCTTGACCTAATTTTTTTTAATAATTAAAATCCATTTTTTATAAAATTAAAAGTAAATAAGTATAATTTTTTTACAAAAATTAAGTATTTGATATTTATATTAAAATTTATTGGTAAAAGTCATTTTATTAAGTCATTTTTAATAAAAAAAATTAGTATAACATTCAGACAAATATAAATTTTGGTTTAAAATTAGTATTAGACAATATTGTTCTATTTTGAAAAAAAATAATAATTAACAAAACATGAGTACTTAATAAAAAAGTAATTAATAAAGTAATATGTTAAAAAGTCATTTTTAATAAAAAAATATTAGTAAAGCATTTTATACAAATAATAAATTTAGTCTAAAAATATTAGTAAAACAATATAAATATTAGTACTTAATTTTGCAAAAATATATATATACTTAATTAGTTTTAATCTTAAAAAAAATGGATTACAAAAATATTTTTCTTATTAAAAAATTGGGACAAAATTGAATCAGATACACATAAGTGGGTACCAAATTGAAACAAAAAGACATATATAGGGATTAAATCGAAATCAACATAATGGCATCTGATAGTGACACTGACACGTGGCATTGCAATGTCACGTGTCACACACAAGGACCTGACACGTGGCATTTTTAATTTGTTTTTCAAAAAAATTTAAAAAAAATTAAAATTTAAAAAAATTGAAAAAAAATAAAAAAAAACCACAGACTAACACTTGGCACATTGACTAATGGCGTTAGTCAACCCTGTCTGAAAGAGACTTAATTGAAACACTTTTTCAAAAGTTGGGATGCAATTGATATTTTTTAAAAACGGGTACCAGATTGACACACTTTTACCAAAGTGGGTATCATCCGAGTAATTAAACCTAAGTTTAAACATGGCGTCATGCTTACCTTACCTAAAAGGTAAGACAAAAGTATCAATTTCGGGAGTTGTTGTTATGAAAATGTTTTTTACACTAAAAAATACAACTTCCAACTCATTTTTAAAGATAATTTAATTATTAAATAAGTAAAATTTCATATTTAAAAAATAAAAGGAGATGAATATCAAAGTAAAGTAATGTGTATACAACACCAATAAAAATTATATGTTTATTTTAAAATATGTTTATAAAGAATTAAATAAAAAGGTAAAGTATTAGATTTATTAGATGTTGTATAGGGATAAGAAAAATTTAATGGTATTAATATAGAATTTTCCTTTTTATAACTAATAACTAAGATGGTATGTATTTGAAACTATTTGTAAGAGTCCAGATTTTCTACTAAATTTTTTTGTGTTGTTTTTTATTGAGCATTAAAAATACACTATGTTGGTAAGTTAAATTTTTTTAATATATCTTAAAATTTTAAAATGTGTATTTTAAAGACACAACATAGAAACACTACAAAAAAAGCTAACAGAGAATCCAAATTGATTTGTAGGTATGGATGAAACTATTTCCACCACAACTTAAATTAGCAACATTTATAGGAGGCTAATTCTTTTTCCTTCTAACACTACGCTACCAATCTTATTAGCTTCGTATGGTACATGGATTTTACTTTTAGTAACATTGGAGAGAAAAATTCAAAGAATAAAAATATCAGTACCAATAGTGTGTTTACATTAACAAAAAAATAACATTCTATGTCATCATTTTCATGTTAGGTATAGAAGAAATCAACAATGACATTTTAGTAAATAAGTCTCCAATATTTATGTTAAACCTTGGTCAATCCACTTAAATTTCAAAATTTACGTCAAGTCTAGGTCTAACAAACGTAAAATTACGTTGGTTAGCCCTAGATCTTATGTAAATTTTGAAATTTACGTGGCTTAGACTAGGCTCTGACATAAATATTAGTTTTATAACAAAAGAAAAGAAGTACAAGCTCATTTCACTATATTTCTCTTTGCGTGCAAGGCTCCCAAAGTGCAACGACGATGATGACAAACCTTTAGGGTAATCTTCACTTCATTGAGGCTTGTTATAGTTGTTTTCTGTCAAGCACTCATTCTCTCTTATTGGTTTTCACATTAAGGCTAGTTTTCTTCACCATTGTATTGCCTCTTGTTGATTTTCACATTTTCCCTCTTGTTGTTTTCATATGGTGGTTTACCTTTCTTTTGTCTTTGTTGTGTTTGGCTTCCCTTAACTTTATTGTGTTATCATTGTATTATTGTTTCCCCCTTGTTGATTACATGTGATGATGACTTTGAGTAGATTTTTTTTGGCATTTTTAACTTTATTAAATATTTAGAATATTTGTAGTATTAACTTTAGTTTTATGTTAGTTTTAATATAATATGGAAGTTAGTTTTATGATAGTTTTATCTTATTCAATTAATTGGTGCATTTTTAGTTTATATTATGATTTATTAGGTATTGATTAAAGTATACATTCTCTTAAGTCTTTCTTTTGATCTTGATAGTTTGATTTAGACTTAATTGAGATATAAACTTATGGAATTTTATGAGTCGTATTACAATATGGAATATTAGGGTTATGAAAATATGAGAGATATGAGATATACAATAGATACAAGAGATATTATATAAAGGAACTTGTTATTTTATTTTGGTTAAAATACTCCCTTAGTCCATGTTTTTGTTGAAAAATCTCAAATAGGTCCTAAGATTTTTTTTAGTCTCAATTAGGTCCATATTTTTGAAAATGTGTAACAATTAGGCCCATTCTGTTAGTATGATGTTAACGGTGTTAAGGACATGCCACGTGTCAACTCATTTTTTTGT
>Ga0209389_1005633_pt1 | contig 10710 bp, 2 predicted proteins | sample CowpearedBW_FD_187526 | JGI IMG/M metagenome (GOLD analysis project Ga0209389, IMG submission 187526) | Root nodule microbial communities of legume samples collected from California, USA - Cow pea red BW (SPAdes) (version 2) | ecosystem: Host-associated > Plants > Roots > Nodule | place: USA... | reverse complement strand
ATCCTGCATCCGCTTCCTTTCCATTACTATTTTTCTTTACTCTCTACCTCTTTCATGAATCACTTTTCTTTTATAAGCTTTTATTTATGGCATTCAACATTTACCTTTTAACTATGAAAACTGAAACTAACAGTACCAATTAATGAAAGCAGTACTCCTCCGATTAATCCAATGTATGAGAATTTTTTACATATCTTTGATCAAAAGTCTATCAAATGCAGAGAAGACAATTTTGCATATTCAACATAGAGTTCCAATGGGTGTCATTAGACCTTCATACGAGTCTCATTTTTCTCCTGTTTATATGTAAAATGTTAAAATAAAATGGACTAAATTTAAAAAGTGAAGAGATAAAGTTAAAAATGCTACGTCCAAAACTAAATGTTCACAAAGTATTTGAATCTTGCTGTTGAGAAAGAAAGTAGTCTTTTATAATGCCTTCAAATCTTGCTATTGAGAAAGAAATTATAACCATCTAAAAATTTGAATACGAATGCCTTTGAGTATCTAAAAGCCAAGCAACTCATTAAATATATTGCTTCAATTCTTTTGAACAAGAGTTCTACATGGTTCAAATTAAGTTCACACTGTCTAAATTTTCTAACAACAGATTGCAATTTGTTAAGTTAGTTATAATTTATCCATAATAAGTTGAACATGTAGATTCTTTAACTTTGAAATCCACTAGTAATTTAAATAAATAACACTGCCATATTTGAAAATAAATCAAACAAAACAGAAATTACCTGAAAATTTGATCAACTATGCAATACAGAGTAGTTCAAATTAACTTCCATGTTTTATAATAACTTTATTTTTCACCACATTTGATATATTGTACTGACACTAGAAAAAATATTGAAGTTTGAACCACACATGATCAAGGAAATGAAAATAGGCGTAACGCCATGATCTACAAATGAACAAAGGACCGACTACTATCCAAAATCCCACAACAAATCCAAATGTCATACCCACATAAAATAAGTTCACTCCATGCCTATCACTCCCTTTTCCATTCTGATAATAAATTTTGTGATTGGAGCTGCAACTGATGGGTAGTGGTGGGCCACACAGATTGTTGCCAATAAAGTTTGAGGCATCAAAGGTTTGCAACTGAGTTCCTGTTGGAATTTTTCCATTCAAATGATTATAAGACAAGTCTAGCATGCTTAGAAAGCTCAAATTTGAAATAGTTAGAGGGATTTCACCAGAAAGTATATTCCTTGAAAAATCAATGGACAACAATGATCCCATATTACCAATGTTTTGTGGAATGTGACCACTAAGTTGGTTGTGGGACAAGTTCAAAAACATCAAACCATTCAAATCTGTGATTTCTCTCGGTATTTCTCCTACTAAATTGTTATTTGACAAATCAATGCTTGTTACCAGCCCAAGAAAGTTTTTGTACTCATCTCCTCTTCCTTTCAACCAAAGAAGAACGCTGACTATAGTATGATATGAATACTCAGATCTATAGTTTACAGCTTCACAATAGATAAGAGCAGTTGTACTTTTGTTCATTTGTGTCATGGTCTTAAAACTATTAAAACAAGTAGGTATGTTTCCAATCAAATTATTTTGTGAAAGGTCTAACACTTGAAGATGACTCATATCACATATTTTATTAGGAATATGACCCGAAAATCTATTTGATCGAAGGATAAGAACCTTCATATCTAAAAATCTTTCTCCAGCCCAAGTTGGAATTGTTCCTGAAAAATTATTTTCTCCAAGATCCAACAAAATCAATTTATTTGTCTTTTTCAAAATTGTAGGAAATGTTCCCGAGAGCAAGTTTTTACGGATGCTTAATGATTTTAGTTCTATCAAAGAACTCATGGATTGGGGAATGTTTCCAACAAAATTATTATTTTGTAAATTTACATCTATTAGATATGGACAGAAGTCCCAACAATCTGGTATTTTCCCTGATAAGTTATTCGATGCAAGATTGAGAAATTCTAATTTCATTGGCTTCTCTTGACCTTTACATAAAAAATCATCCATGGATTTGGAGAATGAATTGCTTGAAAGGTCCAAAAAACCCACACCATTTGAAAGTGAAGGAAATTTGCCACTTAACTTATTTGCACTTAGATCAACAGCAATTATAGATATTGGATTCTTTAAAGTAGTCAGAAGCTCACCATGGATATGATTATGAGAGAGATTTAGAAAAGAAGCTTGAGATAATGTTTTCCAAAACCAATAGGGAATAGAATCTAAAATTCCCGTGTTAGGCATTGCTAAATAATCAAGTTTGTCTTGTGATTGAATCCATGAAGGAAAGTTGGGACCTAATTGCCAAGAGCTCATATCCAATAAAGTAAGTTGAAAAGTAGGATGCCAGTTGGGACCTACTTTTAAAGTCAAATTGTTTCCTGCTGCATAAAACTCACTCAAACTCGTAAGATTTTTGAGATGGTCTTCCGTGACAACTCCTTCAAAACGATTATAACCAATATCAAGATGTGACAATTTAGAGAGTGATCTAAGACTTTCAAATGGATTTCCACTAAGCTGATTATTAGATAGAAAAAGAGATTCCACTAATGAAAGTTTTCCAAGTGATATTGGGAGTTCTCCACCAATTTTGTTTCCATAAAAATTTAGTGTGGCAATGTTTTTATAAACCTCAAATTGGTTTGTTAGATTACCTGAAATTTGAGAATTTTCAATTTCAAGTGTTGTGAGTCCATGGGAAATACAAGGAGCAAGAATATCTAAAATTTCATTAATATGCTGATTGAGTTTGAGATATGAGAATTGTATCACCCTTAAGTTGCAGAGGTAACCAAAAGAAGTTGGAATTGGACCTTCAAGTTGATTGGCTGACAAATCAAGTGTAACTAGAGAAGTCACATTTCCTAAATCATCAGGAATTGTCCCTTGTAAGTTGTTGCTTGATAGGTCCAAGAACTTGAGATGAGCAAAACTATTGTAAAACAAGAGAGGTGTAAAAGATGAGAATGAATTTTCATCCAAATAAAGATTTTCAAGAAGTGTGAGATTTCGAAAACCATCAGGAATTTGACCTTCAAAGTTGTTAGCATATAAAAGGAGAGAAACAAGTTTTTTCAGTCCAAATACCCACTTTGGAACAAAAGAAATTGTAGAAGGATAATAAACCTCAGAAAGATCAAGAGTGAAGAGAGATGAGAGGTTAAGGAATGATGGTTGATTGTAGTGAGGAAGTGTACATCCTGACAAATGTAGGTGCAGCAAAGAAGAAAGAGGTTGGAGGGTGTGAAGCATGTGAAATGGTTGGGATAGGTTTGTACCTCCTAAATTGAGATATTCAAGCTTTGTAAGCCTTGACAACCAGTCAACATTTCCAATAAACAAAGTTGTGTCAATAGAATAATCACTTTGAAGATGAAGGTAGAGCAAGTTGGAGAGATTTCCAATTTGAGAGGGAATAGTTCCATTGGCAACATTGCTTAGGTCTAGATACGCCAAATTGGAAAGATTACCAATCTGGGGAGGAATGTTGCCCATGAATCCAGAAAAAGAGAGGTCCAAGTGAATTAAGGTGGTCATTGAGCCAATAAAAGAAGGAATTGGCATACTTGCTTTAAGTGACCAAATGTGACTCAAAGTAAGATAACGAATTTTGGAAAGACTTGATAGCCAATTAATATTTTCAAGAAACAGAGATTCTGGATGATATGCAGTGAGGTGGAGGTGGAGCAAATTGGAGAGACTCCCTATCTGGGGAGGAATTGTTCCGTTGGCAACATAAGAGAGGTCAAGGTAGAGCAAATTGGAGAGATTTCCGATATGAGGAGGAATATTCCCCATGAATCCAGCATAAGAAAGGTTGAGATGGGTTAAAGAAGTCATTTTTGTAATGAAGGAAGGAATTTGGGTACTTTGAAAATGATTGCCGCTGAGATCCAAGTAATTCAAATGCTTCAAATCAACCAAACAAGGATTTATCTCTCCACCAAAGGCCCGTCTATTGTGCTCTTCCAATGCTTCTTCGTAATCTTCATAAATGTTATAATTGTAATCGAAAGAAGGACGCGGAGTGCTGAGATGAAGCTCTGCAACATGAGATGTAATGTTGTTGCACACAACTCCATCCCACTCGCAGCAATTGGGATTCACAGAGGCATTCCAATAAGAAAGCCTATTTGAAGGATCTGTGAGATGATGCTTCAATTTCAACAGTGTCTCTCTCTCACTTCCAATGCACACCGTCTCTCTGCACACACCAAAACTTGACATAAAAAGTGAATAAACAAACACAACCATAAAAGAGGAGGAAGTCATTTTTAACAAGCTATTGTAAAGAAACAAGTGTTTTTTCATTACAAAGAAGTGGTTATGGGTTATGCATACATACTAAATACCCTATTTATAGAGAGAGCTGCACCACCTTTTCATAGTTGCCCTATCCGTCTATCAATTTTAATTTCTATGTAAATTTTATAAAATCAAATTCACCTTTCAATATTTTATCTTCTTTTTATGAGACCTTACAAAAGATCATCATTCCTCCTCTTCATTCTCTGAGGATGTACTAAAGAAATAAACCAGAATCATATATTTAAATAAACATTTAAATAAACAGTTAACTTTTATTTAATAAAAATAATTTTTACAATTAACTAACTCCATAAATCACTTTTAATGTTCTACTTTTTGTAGCTTGATTTCTTCTGACTGAAAGCCAATAATTACTTTTTAAAATTAGTATTGAAATCCATTTTAAAAACTCTTCATAAATAGTGAAGGTCTCACTAAATATCTTACCTATATTTCTGAATGTCTCTATTGTTGGCTCCACCTTCTTTTTCTCTTTGTTTTGTAATAAACTTCTAAGATGTATAATATTAATAACCCAACTTCTTGTTTGACATAGTCTTATCCTTTCACTCTCATACTCACTAATTCACGTATTATGGTTTCTTTTTCAAATTTTATTTACTTATATGCTATAGGAAAGAGCAATAAATATACAAGTCATCAAAATATCTAACTTACAATGATTTTATTTTTCTTATATTGCTCGACAAAGTTATTATTTTTTCTATTTTAAGTGAAATGTTACAGTTTTTTCTTTCACATAAAATTAATTAATTATTAGGGAAACCTAAAAGAGTGTAAAATACTTGTATAAATTTTACATTTATGGGTTAGTGTGGTTTTAAAAGTATCAATTTAAAGGAGGAGAAGCAACGTAAACGTAATTTAGATGCTAAAAAAGTATGAAAGGATTGTTTAAATTGTAAGTCTACACAAAATGTTGGCATTCAAAAGTCTCTGTCTTTTTGTCATTTGGTTTTCAATATTCTTCTTCCACTCCTTTTCTTCCTTTTCATTATTTCCATTTTCCTAGGTATTATGCTGTTTATTTCAAGTAGGACATCGTGACAAGGAAATTCTGAAAATGAAATCAAAAGACTTTTAAAGTCCTATCCATTATATGGGTTACAAAATTACACACCACACATAAATCATAAAATCAAAAGTTATATTTATTTTCGTCATGTAATCTATTATATGAAAATGTACAAAGAAATAAACCAGAATCATATATTTAAACAAGTTAACTTTATTCAATCAAAATCATTTTACAGTTAACTAACTTCTTAAATCAATTTTAGTATTATTATTTTATTTAGCTTGATTATTTCTTCTAATTAATTGACAACAAAGAATTATTTTATAAAATTAATATTCAAATATATTTTAAAGACTCTTTATAAACAGTCACACTAAATGTATTATCGCTTCCTACATCTCTAAAGGTCTATATTTTTGTTTCTTTCTCTTTTTACCTTTTCTTTTATCACTACTAAAAATTATTTTATTACATAAGATTTTTCTTGCAAATTTGTTAAAAGAATTTGTAAGAAAAGATTTTTTCTTGCTATTTTTTCTAATAATCTTATTGGCAGGTAATTCTTTCGTGGGTAATTATTTCTTACAAAATTATAAAATTCATAAGTATTTTCTACAAAATTTATCGTAAAAAATATTTTATACAAAATATTTTGTAAAAAAATTTGCAACAATTTTCTGTCATTTTTTTTTCATAGTAAAATTTATAAGTATTTCCTAAAAAAAATTTAAAGCAAAATTAACATGAAATATAAATTTTTTCTAGTGGAGTATTTTTATAAAATTTGAAAGAGCTTGACTATAAATATCCAATTCATTGATTGACTCGGTCTTAGCCGTTCAAATCACACTTACTCCGATATCATCGGTAGATAATTAGAAATCAATTTTAGAAATTAAAAATAATTAGTTATTATAATGATTAATTAAAATATTAATTTATAAAATTAAAAAATTTAATTATTAAAATAGTCACTACTATACATAAAAAGGTATAATTAGCATTAAATTGATAACTAATTAATTAAAAACTAATTTAAAAATTAATTCATTTTGGTAATCAAAACTAATTAGTCATTAAAAAACCATAACTTCTAGAGATATAATTTTTTCCTTATATGCAACTTTTTGTTTTCATTATCAATTGCTTGAAAAAGTTATTTGTGGAAAGTGCATGTGTAAATTTTACATTTATGGTTTACTATATGATTATTCTTTTTAAAAGTTTCTATCTATTTTTTACACATATGGTAAATTTAACACAAAAAATAAAACATGGCGACCTTCAGAAAGAGTGGAATTTTTTTTTTCAAAAATATTATTTGTCCCTCATCCTTATACGCAATAATTTTCCCTTTTAAAAATTTAATTTTCCCTTTTAAATATTTCATACAAATTTCTATTTGAAAGGAGAAGACCCCTCCATTTTTATTTATGTTGGGGGAAGGGATAAAATATTTAAATTTCAATTTGATGGAGAATACAAGAGCATGAATCTAAGATGTCATTACAAAAATGTAATTATTGTCTCATCTTAAAATTGTGTTAAATTCTTTTACAACTCTCTTCAATCACGGAAACAAAAAATAATAATGCAGATGAGTGACATCGATTGAAAGAAAAAAATAAAAACAAGGTATTGCAAAAACTTAATTAAAATTTGTCTTTCATAGAAATAAACCTCACTATAGAAAAGATTTAAAGAATAATTCTGATGTATTATTTCAAAAAATAGGGTACCATATATATACATACAAGAGTACTATAATTCCTCATCTATTATTAAAGGAATGAGTGTACAGATTTACTCACAGATATAATAATGTCTAAATTATAGCTAATATAATATTTGACATATCTTAACAGTCACTCACAATATTACAAGACATCACATGGTAAGATGTACTATTTCAGAGAGGGTTTCGTCACTACTTGTATATTTGAAAAAAAAAATCATTTTTCTCTACTTAAATTTAATCTAATTATTATTATTATTATTTTAATATTATAATATAAGTGGATTAGGATTAGTTTACTTGTGCTCTAATTCCAAATCCATTTTACGCGTTAGAAAATCAAGCGCACGAGTCACATAAAAATAAAGAGAAATTAGCCTAAAGACTTTAAAATGTTAGTCTTTGTAATGTTGTCCGCTTTGTCGATTACAAAATTAGTTCATCAATGAAAACGAAAAGGGGAAAGAGATCAAATTGATAGAGATGCTTTGAGTTGTTGATATTTCTAGTAACACATTTTATGGGTTAGAAAATAGCTCACTAATAACACGGAAATAGAAAAAATGTATAACTGTCCAAAATTTTTAATCTTCCTAATTGTGCCCATTTTATGGATTAGAAAATTAGCTTGACATATGCAAAGACTAAGCTATTTCAAAGATGGAGTTGTATGTTCCTTACGTAATCCATTTTACGGGCTAAAGGAAAGTGATGGATAGGTACAATATCATAAAATAAAATTAAAAACGACTCAATGTCTATCTTATTTAGCTTTCAATTATTTATTAGAATGAAGAATGTAGAGAGTTTGTTTAGCTTGAATTGACTACTCGTCTTATTTAAGTGATTTGGATTGAGCTGGAAAATTCATCTGAAATCTATAATCCAACCAAGTGATCCAATGTATTTATATGTTAATAGTAGATTTGAATGTTTTAGTTAAATTAAAAGTCTTGCTCTTAAAACAAATGTTCATGCATTAACGTTTGAGGTATCAATATTGTGCTTGAGATCTTTGTAGTCTAAACTTAAGGAATTAATTTAGATCTACCTTAGAACTTTCATTAGCCATGAATGCTTCCTCTATTATTTAATAAAACTGTAAGAGTACAATTAATGAAGATAGACGAATTTCAATCTCAATATTTATTTATTACTTTCAATCTTTTACTACTTTGTTTAAGTCACTCACAACATTGTCATCAAAACTGTGTATAGAAAGTCAAATAGAGTTAGATAACTTGAATATTTATACAAGTCTTTGTGAATACGACACTTGTGCATACTACAATTCATCTAGTGTGCTTGTTGGGATTAGAACAAAGAGGTCAACACACACTAAAACAAAATCAAAGAAGTAATGCAAGCTTCACCTAAATATAGCAAATTAGGGGATGAAAATGGGAACTGATAAGTGTTTAGAATACGTAAAATTTTCAAATAAATTTTCATATCAAAGAATACGAGGGAGCTCCAGTAAGGAGATCAAGGAAAGATCTAGAATGTGACTTTTGGAGCTAAGCTACAAAGGGAATGGTGCTCAGCACTTAAGGTGGTGCATGGCTAAGCCACAACAACATAATGCTCAGCCACAAAGGCGGCAAAGACAAAAGAAAACCCTCCATAGAAAGAAACCTTTGTAGTTGAGCATTAAAAGTTGGGTCGAGCATCGCCCAAAAATTTTGAAAAATAAAGACCTCATATCCTCAATTTAAACATTGAGTGGAGGATCAAATATGTAGTAATAAAGTAGGAATGAGCTTGTGAGGCTCGATAGAAATGCTTTTATTGTAAATTCTATGCATAGATGCTGCTAGAATTGTATTGCAATATTCTATGAGTAGCCAAACTCTCTTGTATTAAGGTTAGATGTAAACAATTCCAATTCTTTGTACTTCTTCTTAGATATTTATCTATGCTTTTATTCAATAATTTTTGGTTTGATTTTTGCTTAATGATGAATTGACTACTCATCTACTTAAGCGGGTTTGGATTGAGTTGGAAATTTGGTCTTAAACTATGGTCCAATCAAATCATCTCACTCTTGCTAGAGGCTTCCACATGATCTAGAGGGTAGGCTTGATAAGAGTCTTGCACTTAAGGCAAAAATTCACTCAAGTAGGAGTGGAGGAATCACACTAGGTTTGAAAGTTCTTAGGTTATAGGCTCTAGGAATGAACCTAGATCTACCTTTAACAGTACTCTCAAGACATTGAATAATTTGTGTATTAAATAGACAAGATAATAGTGGTGTAATAGAAGAAGATGAAATGAAATCTAATCGTATTTTCTACTCCACTCAGTCTATATAATATATACTATTATCTATATTTAGATGTACTCTTTCCTCAAAAATTCAAAAATTCAAAAACAAATTATCAATATACTAACTAAATGTATATGGATATGACATTTGTTGATAAGCATACCAATAAATAGGAGTAGAAACAAAAACTCAACATAAGTTTAATGTGATTCAATACCTCAAGGCCTACATCCATAAATACTCAACAAAAGTATTATTATTCAAGATGCAATTTTTCTAGTTAAATTTGCAAACCTTCGGTTGACACACATCTACCCAAATTCTCTATACAAGGGAGACTTACTAAATTGTGGTAACAATACTTAAATTTACTCTTCTTATTTATAGTGGATTTCTCCATTGCCCTTCTTCATATTTATTAAATGAGACTTTAATGAATTGTGGAAAAACACTGTGTCTCCCAAGTTTCACCAACTTAAGTCTCCACCTATTATGCTTAAATAACATACATAGATGGAGAACACATAATACAAAACTATAATTTGGAAACTTGGCATTTAAGAGGAGAGTGTTTCTACAAATGGCCTTTCATACAAGGCAAAATACATAGTAGTTTTCAATGTTTTATAGGTATTGAATAATTTTTCTTTCTTAAACTATTTTTGTCTACATTAATTTCTAGCTTCACAGATGGTGAGATGTGTGAACTAAAAATTGTCATCTAGATCATAACAATGTAAAAACCTACAATAAAAACTAGCAAAACACAAAAGGAGAAGTGGGATAACCTTAACATTTTGACTATAATATGCTACGATTATAAATGAGAACGTTGATATTCTTGCACAATGCCATAGACAATTCCATTTGCATTTGATGGTTTAGAAGTAAGCAAGAGTTAAGGAGAAAAAACTCAACCATAAATGTGCTGATTTTTGTTGTTGTATATTGAGATAAAGCTGGCAAGAAGTAAAAGAGGTGGGTCTGAAATTGATCGTGTGCGACCAACTGCTTTTGTTAGACGAAGAGGATGGAGTGGTAAATATCAGTAACTACTTTGGTTTACAGTTTTTCTTATTCCCAATTGTATTGATGAATCGAGGATCACTTGCTACCACGAGGTAAACTATACGATGCTCAAAAGTATGTATATTACTTAAATATTAAATTACAATATTACTGTTTAACTTATACTTTTGAAAGAAATTTTTAAAATTCATATCGTGTTTTCTGCTAAAGAATGTAGTATATTTTTTAGTTTTGACTCATGAAAGATATAAAGAAGTAACAGGTAGTAAATTAACCATCAATATAAAACTTTTACTATATTAAGACATCAACATAAATTACGGT
>Ga0209389_1005631_pt1 | contig 10711 bp, 7 predicted proteins | sample CowpearedBW_FD_187526 | JGI IMG/M metagenome (GOLD analysis project Ga0209389, IMG submission 187526) | Root nodule microbial communities of legume samples collected from California, USA - Cow pea red BW (SPAdes) (version 2) | ecosystem: Host-associated > Plants > Roots > Nodule | place: USA... | reverse complement strand
GATTTTACTTAGTTTATGGATTGCCTCGTTTGGCTGTATTGAGTTTATACAACTGATAATAGATATGGTTTTTTGCAATTTTATTTCGATTTGGTGTAGTTGTTGTATTTTAGATGTTATATTACTCTAATCGTGGTTTTACTATAGTTTGCCGGTTGGTAATATGTCGCAATTAAATGGTCTTCTTTGTTCCAATTTGATTTTTGTTTTGGACTTCAATCTGTGATGTGTCAAGGTTATATGATTAATCATAAGCATAATTTAGTTTTCTGAGTCGTTATAAACTTTAAAATACATATTTCACTGATTTTCAATTTTGTTTGTGGGTAGGAGGACTTCAATTATGCACAATTGTTTTTAATACTGTCCTTACAATATACATGAAAAATAATTGTCACGAATAGAAATAAAAGTATAATATTATGGTCCTCTCATGACACTCTTAACTTTATTTTATTTATTTATTTCATACATGTTCAGGGCAAAGATAACCCTTTAAGGAACTTATCTTGCAAGATAACAAAGATAACGTTTAAGGAATTTATGTTGTAAGCTAACACGGTGTGTGAAATCCAGTTTATTTGAATCTATGATTCTAGTCTTGTCTAAACCTTCATTTAGTTTTCAGATAAACCATCAACGCCATTTAAATTTCTGGGTCCCAATAACAGGCCAACTTTATTTCTGCCAGACTAGAAAGACATGATGCAACTAAAATATAAAATACTTTTTCCATATAGATAAATCGGAAGATTTCATAATACAGTGATTCTTGCCATGTCTTACTTACGAATTACAAACAATCCTATAGAATATGGACAGCATAAAAGTAACATTTAGCCACCTCACTAAGCTTTTCATCTCCAAAACTAAGTTCCTCAGAATGACAAAGGGTCTAAAAGAAAATGCATATAATATATCAATCTACAAATTCAAACTGTTATTTCCTATTGCAATTAAGCTCACATCACATATACAACACACTGCACAGATGACAGAACCACCCAAAAATAATAGCAAGCATATGCTATGGCTTTTCAAATGCACCTATTCCGTGAGTATAATATACAATTTTCACCTCACCTAATCAAAAGACCAATGTTGGTATTGAGTGACGTTATTCTGGTACCTTGTTGGCAGGTATCAAGTCCTGTCTCTGTACATAAGCAGTGGGAAACCATCCAGCATTGCCTTGGAATTCTCCTTCAGACCATCCATTCGGACCAACCTGCAAATGTAACCAACATACAGTGGTGAAAAGCTTCAATATTTCAGTAGTCTATTTCTTATGTTTAAGTAACAGATATTAGGTATTAGAGCAGTTGAAGGTATGAAAATCAAATAAATAAATTAACTTCAAAAGATTATTCACTTTTGGTCATTTTTCATATAAGTGAATTTTGATTTAATTTGAATGATATCTCTACTTTGCTCCTCTGCTTCTGCATCAATAGCCAAATGCTTTTTTATGAATCACAAGTCCAACCAATGGCAAAAAAGGTCCATCTTTAGCTCTTTATAAAAGCTTAAAAGTAACCTTATGAAGAGTCTGTTTGTGTAGAGTAAAAGTGAAGATGGATCACAAATAGCTGAACAGTTCTTAAAGAAATATACCTGGCGAACTACAACAAAATCATCAACTGATAGGCTTAACTCCCCCTCAGCTTGAGCATCAAATGGATGTACGACCTACAAGACAGATAATAAGGAACATGAATCAGTCCAGAAGATTCACATAAATGGAAGATTGTACGGCACTGAGTTCTAACAAATTTTGGATTATATCATATGAAGAGACATAAACTTTTATTTTGTACAAGTTTTTTTTGTCCTAGACCTCAGGTGAGACAATTATGCTATAATGGGAAAGATAAGAACACTATTATTAGCAAAAAAGTTCTACCCAAATACTTTGCACAAAGATTTGTCAATGTTTATGTGTACGAACGTGAATGTAATGATCTCATCACATTCATTATTTTACACATCTTGTTTTCAGCAGTACCTTCACCAAAAAGTATATGACAAACACAATTTGATAATGAAAAGAGGTATCTGGAGTTAGAAGCCAAATACTTTATGGCTTAAAATATATATAATATAACAAATATCCACAAATTCAAATATGCTGATAAGTATTAGCCAGTAATAGTAATATGAAGATCAGCATATGATATTGGTACCATTAAAAGGAAAAATAAATATCTGTATAGGCTTCATCTTGAGCTACAGTGAACTGGAAGAATATAGCTGGCATTATAAGAATATGTAGAGATAGTATTATTCATATGTTCACACATGACTTACCTTTGCAAAAAAGTAGGTGCCTGTTTGACTGTTGTGTTTATAATCAATGCCATTTGAAGCAGTATTCTCATCTGCAGGTTGATTATGTCCATCTCTTGGCGGTGGAACTGATGTAGCCTCTTTTGGTTGTTTCTCATCAGTTATCTAATTCCACATAACATCCAATATAAGATCCAGATTATTAATTTGATCGGCAACCTTGAATAATGGTTAGAATATATTCTAGAATTTAACATGCAGAATGGGCACAGGAACTAGTATCTATTTATTTTTCTGATTTGAAGGAAGAGTAAGGCTATATGCTGACTGACCTCAGTATATACTTTCTCTAGAATAATAAGGACATGCTGATGATAGGCTCTCTCTGCATCCACCTGCCATAAGGGGGAACAGATGAAAAAAGAAAGAATAGGCTTAGGGGAAGATTTCCTCAAGGCTCAAGAACCATACAACACAAAATTTAAAAAGAAAATAATGCATCCAACATATTCAGTTAAGAAAACATCAGTTACTATAATGAATGTAGGTTGTCGTTAGGGTTTTAATCACCATCATGTCAAGAAATCTAATTAGCTCATAACCAACCAAACCATAAGTATAGTGTAAAGATGTTTTCTTTTCTTTTCCTGGTTTTCATAGAGGAAGCAACTTGGTCCATGGCACAGTAAAAAAGAGTACAAGATTCCCACCTAGTGGGATCTGTGGCGGGCAAATCTTACCCCCACAACCACAAGTAAAGATAGTCCTAGGATTTAAACCCATGACCTCTAGGTCACAAGAGTTGCACTAAGGCCCACCCTCTGGTAAATGGCAACAACTTTTGTAAATGTAACATCATCTCTGGTATGAACAACAAATTTTGATGTTAGAAGATATGTTAGAATCCTACAGATATAGTACTTGTTGATATTAGAATGAATTAGATTGACTCTATATTATGTTGTTATGTATAATAATAATAATACTATAATACTAAATTTTGCTGTTAACCATCAATCAGCAATCACATTGCCAATAGTGTAATGCCACAAGGAACTTAGAAATACCATTGTACGAAGGCTCTGGAGAGTCATCTGTTGCTGTTGTTCTTCAACGGACAACATAGCAGCGGTAGCTTCTTTACCAAGTGCTGCCAAGGCAGATTTAAGTTCTTTCAACCTTGTTTCTGCATTCTGAAGCCTCACAGAACTCTCTGCAGAAACAGAAGAATTCCTCAACTTTGATCGACGCCTCAAAACTTCAGCAGCCTGATGAGAAGATATCTATGATAAATATCATGCATAGCATACCACCATATGCATGCCATTGTAGCAGTAAATTATTACCTGTGCTTCTACTTCTTGATGAAGTTTATCATACCGGTGAGTGAGATGGCGTGCATCCTCCAAAGGAGCTCCTGTTATTTGTGCCCGCAGTGGCTCAGAGATCTATACAAAACCTGAAGCAGAGTTAGAAGCAAGAAAGGCTATATTTCACAAAAATGACCTCTTTAAGACTATACTTGAGAGTACAAAAGAAATTCCCCAAAAGATTACCTGATCACCTAAGATCCCGAGCAAAGTTTCCCTCTCATTTTCCATCATATCATACGAGTTACCAAATTGAAGAGAAGCCCTTGCAAGAGGGTAACCACTACCAAGATTCTCAGTCCCATACCTACAGCAGTCCCTAGCCAACCTCCTCACTGAATCACAGAGAACAAAATATTAACTGAGGCATAAACCAAAATAACAGAGGTACAAAAGGCCAAAAGCAAAAGTTACCTATCTCCATCTGCTTGGAGCTAACAGAGATGAACCCTTCTATAGCTCGAACAATATGCCGCTGAAAATGCTGTTAAAAGACATAGGTTAAAAACATGACAAAAAAAGTTTCCTGATGAACCAGTTAAAGAAGATACATGGAGTGAAAATACAAAAGCACCTTAGCTGTCTTTGTGGAAGTGTATAACTTCTGAAGGTGCTGGTGACATTCAATTTCAGATTCATCAGTCATGAGCGGTTCATTGCTAATTTGACCCAACTGTCTAAGTATGGCCTGCAAGACAACAACATCATGGTAGAAGACCAAAGTCAAACAAATAAAACCACGAGATTGACCAGGAAAACCAAACCCAAATACAACCAATAGAAACAAACATGCAGAAAAAATACTTCGTGTTTAAGGTTCCCACTCCCATCAGTTCAAATCAAAGCAAAAGTAAAAATTATACTTTTCATACAAAATCCCACTGTTAAAAATTCAAGTTGAAATAACAAAAAGTAATATTATGATCCCATGCTACAGAAACACTCATAACCTAAAGAGTAAATAGTAACAGTACTCAATTGAGAAGCACCCCACAAAAAAAAATTCCAGTTTCATCTAAAAAGAAGACTAGGAATGATGATGACCTGCTGTTGCCTTGCAACTTGCTCCCTTAACTTGCTTGCTTGCTTCCGTATAGCATCCATTCTTCACCCTTTAATTACAATAAAAACAGCTACTTTGTTGCAGTCCAAACAGAAAATCATCAGAAAAAGATAATCTTGTATTGGGGTTTCAATTTATTCATGAAAAGGTGGAAAGAAGAGGATTGATAATTACCTGTAACTACCTGGCTGGCTGGGTCTTTCTAGATAGAGAGAGGGAGTAAAAAAAGGTGCCCACTTTGGAATAGTTGTGAGAAGAGAACAGAAGAAAACAGAGAAATTATGATAATAATTGAATGAATGAGTTATGAGAATGAAAGCGAAAACTGAATCATGTTGTAGGAGAAAGGAGAGAGAATCTTGTGGGCAAAAAAGCGTTCTTTTTAGACTATCACAGCACCGCACACGGACACGCGCTTGACTTTTCGACAAAAACCTAGTTAAAAATTGTTTCTTTGCTTCTTTTTTAATTATAGAAATGAAAGATAAAAAGAACAAATAAGACCATGTTATAATTTTATAATTTATTACTAAAATTTAAAATATTTCTCCTCAGCCAAACGAACTCTATATTTTACAATTCTACCAATTAAATAAATGATTTCCTGTTCACATGGTTAAATGGATTAAAACGATTTATTTTAATAAAATTAAGATTTAATTACTTTTTTTTTCCTTATATGTCAAGTTGATTTTCTTTCCTTTTATAATTTGATTTAATTTGTCTTTATTATTTTTTAAATAATTTAATTTAATTATTACCATTAGTTTTAACTATATAAAAATTAGTGTCACGTATTAATTTATAAAAATCTCTTTTACATGGGTCACTTTACAATTATGTCATAACATATTCAGTGTGACGTAACAGTAACATTATGATGTAACATATTGTTATATGAACAAAATACTAATTTAATCTTTACATTTATTTCTTTAGATTTAATTTAGTTTCAATTTTATAAAAATCAATTAATATCATTCTTCTTTAAATTGAAACAATTTTTTTTATAAATATTATGATGTCATTTTTACTAATATATATATATATATATATAATATTGCATTAACAACAATTTGCCCTATTTTTTAAAATTACCGTAAAAAATTAATGGATCCTTAATCTAATTTCATTAAGAAATAGTATTGCATATCTTTTATCACAGTGAATGAATGTTATTTTAAATTGCTTTACTGCAAATAAATAATTTGATCTTTTTGAACGCCTCTAATGTATATTTATTCCTTAAACAATTAATTGAAGTTCCTAGAAGTATAAAAAAAAATTACTTCGTGTTATTAAGTTTTCTAAAATTATTTATTGTTAAAATATAATTTTAAAAACTAACTTAACGAAAAAAAAAGTATACTATTGTCATTAAACTATAATAATTAGGAATCATTTTGTAAAATTTACATAGTCAGATACTAATATTTTGTATTATTTCAATAAATTAACAATGTATCACACATATAAGACTCATTTGATTATTTACCCTTTGTTTTAATCAATAGGATCTGAATTTTGGTCCAAAGCATGAAGTTTACGACAAGCACAAGTGGATAAAAGAATGTAAAACACTAGACCAACCTGAAAGGTGAGAAGCACACTAGTTAGATGAATTGTTTTATGGGACATATATTACAAAAATAAATCACAAGAATCACCTGCAAGGGTAAGCCATCTGAACTTGTACACATTCATATACACTTAAATTGGAGTGAACAAATAGTAATAAAGATTACAATGCTAGCAAATAGAAAGGGAAAAATAACAACACAAGGGGGAAGACTGGAACGGCAACCGATCGAGTGACACAAGCAACTCCAAAGACTTAGAAACTTTGAACATGTCCAATGATGACATGTGACAGGGAACCACAACTTCTATAGTGACGTGGTGTAATGAAGGACCTCTTTCACTAAATTCCAGTTAAGAATGAATGCAACCGAGAGGAAAAGTAACACTGCAAACTCCGAGCCTCTTTCATAGCTTCTGACTTTCAAGTAATTTGCAGTGACATGGATGCAAACACAATAGCATACTTTTAGTTTGTCTTTGCAAGCTTTCTAATCGGAGCTGGAATCATAGAAGTCACTGGGGCATGGAGTTACGACCTCTGATTCAAACAATTGCACTACTCGATGCATAGTGGGTCGATCTTCTGGACTTGAGGAGACACACTGAATAGCCACAGAGAGCAAGGCATCAAGGCTCTCCATTTGCACCCCATCACATAGTGGGTCAACAATTTCCCTCGGCCTATTTTCTGTAATTAGAAAATTCAACTGCAAGCATAGCAAATATGTTGAGTTTGAGTACTGATCCATTACATTGGAATAGCAACATGATCGGCTTGCTTAATAATCATCTAAAAAGTACACAGCAGGTGTATATACCTAAAACATGAAATTTGGCTCATCTGAAGTGCACTGGTATTGCGCGAAGTGATAACCATTTATTAGAAAATAATGCGTTTATATAGTTGTAAAATTTATGCATTTGCTGAACAAATTATGAAATTGTTAAAACCCTCGGTTATTGATTTTCCAGGGAATTATTATCACTCCACACTTTACTCTCTAAGAGAACCAATCCCAACAAGATGACAATAAATTTCAATTACTCACTCAACCCACACTATGCTGATTATATTGGCTGCCATAAGGAAACCCATTGGACAACATAAGGTGTTATACTATCAAAGTTAACAAAAGATACCTTAATGGGTGTTTATATTTAGTTATTCAAAAAACAAAACAAAAAAATGGAGAGATCAAAACTTGTACTAAAATTTAATATTTAGGTAAATGACATACCCAACCAACAATATTGAGACCCTTTTCGATGAATGCTGCATCTGTTGGCCGCTTTCCACTCAGCACTTCAAGTGTCAACACACCAAAACTATACACATCAGACTTCTCAGTTGCTCTACCGCTTTGCATATACTCTGCCATGAAATAACGGATGCTTGGTTAGACAACCATGGAGTTAAAAGGAGTGAAAAATGAAAGAAAAATTGAAAATAACTTCTCCATAGATAAAATTAGTTTATACAAAAACTAATTTCTAGAAGTTTTCTTATGTAATTTTTCTAAATTTGTACTTTTAACTTGCACTATTATTAGCCTATAGAGAAAGATAGTCATGTGAATTATATTATATCATATGAACTTGCAACTTCTCTTCATACAAATGCTATAAATGACAAAAGAGATAACGGAGTAAACGTCCAGGCAGTTTAAGACCACCTAGTGACTAGTTATACACATACATCCAACAACAAAACAACTTCATTAAGAGTTTAAATGCTAAATACCATCAACCATGCCCCCAGCGGTGATCAGAACTTCTACATTGCTTACCTGGAGCAAGATAACCAAATGTTCCAGCAACAATAGTGGTGATGTGCGATTCTTCATCCTCCAGCAGTTTGGCAAGTCCAAAATCAGATACCCGAGCTTCCAAGTTTCCATCAAGCAAAATGTTACTCGATTTAATGTCTCGGTGTATAATCCTAGGGGAGCAATCATGATGTAAGTAAGCAAGCCCTTTTGCAGCTCCCATGATTATATTTAAGCGTGAATCCCAGTCTAGTTGCTCAGCCCTTTCTGTGTGATGCATCAAAAACACCATTATCGCACCAAAATGATTTAATCAAAGATAAGATCAAGTGAAAATGTAAGTTCACAAAAAGTAAGTTTTCAGAAATGATTATAGTTGATATTGATACACAACATACAATTCACTTCAAACATATTAGTATCTGTATGACACTTCAGAATTGAACAAAGCTTTAGAAATATATCCAATCGAACAAACTAAAAAGAATATTGCATTGTATTGGCAACCAAGGAAAGCCACATTGAGCAATATTTAATACCTTTAAGAAATACTCCTTTTAGGCTCAAATATATGTAAACATACATAATTTCACACGTTCATTTGATTTTCTTGATATCTTATAATAAAAGAACTACATGCTCTAAACTACCCATAATCAAATTTATTTTGAAGATGAAGCTCACATTTGAATTAACTTAAGAGTAATTTTGAATAATGACATTAAATAGGGTGAACTAGTTTAAAATTGCTTATATTTAAGTCCACCAAATCTTTTACTTATATTTTTCAGTCCAAAGGAGTAACTATTAAATAAAATGAAACTTCCTTTTTAGGACAGATCGTGCTTCCTGTAAATGAGCCCTTTCCAGGAAAACTAGTTATAAAGCATTTCCCATTTGGCGTAATCACTATTATACAGAACATAAATTCACAAACATTTTCAGATTATTGATGTCTACTTATATCCACTATTTAATATGATATTGTGCTCCTGGAACTAGAAGGAATGCCATCTAGGTTGAGCAACAATGCCTGCTGTACTAGCTTTCATGTTAATTGAATTTGCACCAATAAATGCAGCATAAATGAAAAGGCCTTATTTAACAACCAAAGCATGATATCCCAAGCAAATATAAGCTATAATAACCAAATCCTGATTCATCAAAAGCGTTCCATATAAAATAATCATCAGTTGAGTAGGTATTTCATATCCAAAAAGCATTGAAGATTCACATGAGCTGCTTTGGTGAAACAATGGTTGCCATATTTGCTTAATAATGAATACTCATAACAAATTACATAGATATTTATGTTTTGACCTATTTTCAGAGAGTTACTAAGCGTTCTTAAGTGATCAGTTGGTTTATAAGGAGAACTAAATGATAACTACCACATGAACCATTTACTCCGTAATTACCAGATGCCCACCTTAAAGTTTCATACTTCTACCCAAAAATACAGGCATTCAACAAGAGATCTTACCATGAAGAGCTTCATCAAGACTACCACCTGGTAGGTAATCATATATTAACAACTTCGATGTTGGTGAATTGCAATATCCTCGTAAGTTCACTAGATAACGATGTTTGATGCTACCAAGAATTTCAAGCTCCCTCTCAAAAAAACGATCAAACCCCTCATTCAACTTTACAATCCTTTTCAAAGCAAAGACATTCCCATCGTCCATTGCAAGCTTGTAAACAGTTCCAAATCCCCCAATCCCTATTATGTGTTCTTCATTCAAAGTCTCTAGTTTCTTAATGATGTCTTTTGAAGAATATGGCAGGTCTCCATGAAACATCACAATTGATGCACCTACAAGACATTTGGACATTTTAATTTTTACGGATTTCTCAAAGCATATATAAAGTAGAAAAAAAAAAATAGAAAACTCAAATGGGGTCTATGTGCAAGCTAACGAGAGATAAGGAGTAAACCTGCGCCAACATCCATTGCGAGGCTTATTCTGTCATTTTTACCAAACTTCTTGTAGAGGAAACAACCCCAGAAGCACATAAGTGCTACCAAAAGTAGAGCTCCCACAGTTGCTGATGCACTGATGAGCAGCCGGCCAGAATATTTCTTCTTTCCCATTTGATTTTGGTCTATAAGTGCAAAGTAATAAAAATAAAAATGGTATTTTGACAATGTAATTAAATTGTCTGTATTATATACAACAGAGTCAAAACCATTGTCATGAAGACAAAATTGAGTTGGTAAATCCATTTCAGGCGATGACAACATACAAAAAATGAGACATAATAGGACCTGAGAATTATGAAGTGCCTGACCCGCATCAAATAGTATAGCATACTCAGGGGAGTACTTATATGCTTTGCTCCCTCCCTTACCAGCTAGCTTTCATATTTTACTTAATATGTGTCACGTGACTCACATCACATGAGTATCCCCTAATATGCAATTATTTTTTTTAGCATGTTTTTGATTAATTTGTAAACTTAAATTTGAATAAAATTCAATTTGCAAACTGAGTTTGCAAAAGCAGACTCAATATTGAAACTTGGTTTGATGCCTAATAATTATGCAATCAAATCATATCTCTAGCATTATCATTCCCATTTCTTTTCTTTTGCTACCCCTAAGCTTGGCATTACTACCATAGAATATAGTTGGTCGTATAACA
>Ga0209389_1005629_pt1 | contig 10711 bp, 10 predicted proteins | sample CowpearedBW_FD_187526 | JGI IMG/M metagenome (GOLD analysis project Ga0209389, IMG submission 187526) | Root nodule microbial communities of legume samples collected from California, USA - Cow pea red BW (SPAdes) (version 2) | ecosystem: Host-associated > Plants > Roots > Nodule | place: USA... | reverse complement strand
CACACGAGGCGCTCGGACAACAGGTCCCGGCCAGTCGATATCGGCCCAGCCAGCGACCAATGCCCGATCGATTGCCACAGGTCGAATACGACAGCCATGAGATCGTGCGCCGCGTCTCCACGACCAAAGCCTATGTCAGCTTCAAGGGACGTCTTTGGAAAGTGCCACAGGCCTTCCGTGGCGAGCGCCTCGCCATCCGCCCCTCGGCAAACGATGCGCAATACGGGATCTTCTTTGCCGCCCACCAAGTCGCTATCATCGACTTGGCGAGCGGAGAATGTGTCGGCTATGTCCCCGAACACCCGTCGGTCATGTCCCCGGGCTGAACATCAAGTCGAGCGATGACACCGAATGTTGGGCAGCAGTTTCACCCGATCTCGGCCACCGCGGCAAGAATGCGCGCGATGTCTTGCGGACGCGACAGGCGGTGATCGCCGTCCTGGATCATGGTCAGGACGACGTCGTCGGCCGGCAGGCGATGGGTCAGCGCAAACGCGTGCTGCCAGGGCACGTCGGGATCCTGCGCGCCTTGCAGGATGCGGACGGGGCAGCCGAGATCGATGGCGCTGCCGAGCACGAGGTGATTGCGGCCCTCCTCGATCAGGTTCCGCGTGATCGGATAGGGTGAGCCGTCGCCGTATTCCGAGGGCCGAAGCCAGACGCCTTTGGTCTCGATCTCTTTCTTCACCGCGGGCGAGAAATTCTTCCACATGAGCTCCTCGGTGAAGTCGGGCGCCGGCGCGATCAGGACGAGACCGGCCAGCGACGCTTTGCCAGGACGCATCTTGATCTCGCGCGCGAGCAGCAGCGCCATCCAGCCGCCCATGGACGAGCCGATCAGGACCTGCGGGCCGTCGCAAAACCGCTCGAACACCGCGACGCTTTCCTCCAGCCAGCGTCCGATGGTTCCATCGGCGAAATCGCCGCCGGACTCGCCGTGGCCGGAATAGTCGAACCGGACCATTGCGCGGCCGTGATCCCGGGCCCAGGCGTCCAGCGCCAAGGCCTTGCTGCCCTGCATGTCCGATTTGAATCCGCCGAGCCAGACCAATCCGGGTCCCTGTCCACGCCGACTGCGCACCGCGATCCTGCGTGCGGACAGGCCCTCGCCCACATCGATGAAGTCGAGCATGGCATCAGGAATTATGTCGGTCATGGAACGTTTACTCTGGCTGTGCGGTTTGAGCTGTTTGGACGCGTCCCGCAGCTCAATTCGGTGGCGGCATTGCCCTTTGGGACGCTTGCGGAACAGATGCAAGGTGTCTATGTCGTCAGCGCGCCCAGGCGTGACCAAAATGCCTCGCATTTGAGGGTTTTTCGCGTTTCGCACGAGCGACTTGCTTGCCGGCAAACGCATCTTCCTTCAAAATAGCCGCTTCCTTCACAACTTTGGAGAACCACCCATTCGCCGTCCTAATAAAGCTCCGCCCGCTGCCAGCAAAGACGGGCCACGCATCAATGATGATATCCGCAATGCGCAGATCCAGCTGATCGACCAAACCGGTGACAACAAAGGAGTGGTCGAGACCGTCGTCGCCATCCGGATGGCTCAGGAAGTCGGCATGGATCTGGTCGAGATTTCGCCGAATACCAGCCCTCCCGTCTGCAAGATCATGGACTACGGGAAGTACAAGTATTCCGCGCAGAAGAAAGCCGCGGAAGCTCGTAAGCGGCAGAAGACGGTCGAGATCAAGGAGATCAAGCTCCGCCCGATGATCGACGACCACGATTACGACGTGAAGATGCGCGCCATGCAGCGGTTCTTCGAAGAGGGCGACAAGGTCAAGATCACGCTGCGCTATCGTGGCCGCGAAATGGCGCACCAGGAGATCGGCACCAAGCTTTTGGACAAGATCAAGACCGACGTCGCCGAGCTCGCCAAGGTCGAACAGGACGCGCGGTTCGAAGGTCGCCAGGTCGTCATGGTGCTGGCGCCGCGCTGACGCGAAGCGCTTTGGGACTGAGAATTCAGCGGCCCGTCCGGATCTCCGGCGGGCCGTTTGTGTGTCAGATCCTCCTCGCCTGCCAGGTGCCGCTGCACCGGTCGCCGGAGATGACGCCCTTCCATGAACCGGCGCCGTTCAGGCCCGCGAGCCGGCCGCCGCCGCTGGCATGGGAGGCGCCGACCGAAACCTGGACGGCGACGGCCCCGGAGTGGTTGACCCGGCCCGAGACCCGGCCGCCGCCGGCGGACGAGACGCGGCTGCCTGTCACGACGAAGGGAACGCTGTAGCCCGAGCTGCAATTGCCGCGGGTGGTAGCGAAGGTGACGTTCCAGATGCCGTCATAGCCGCCGGCGCGAGCGTCGGCGGTCTGTGGCAGCGCAGCCGTGGCGAGCACGGCGAACGGCGCCAGATGGCGCGGCCGGACGAAATTCGCCAGCGAAGAGAGAAATTGCGGAAAAGGGGCCATTTTGGTCCTGCTTCAGGCACAAGGCTTGGAGGTGAGGGGTGGCAACCTCCAATAGTCGGCGGGCAGGTTTCGGCGGTTCATCGTTGCCAATTGGCTTGTCCTCTGTCATAAGCCCAGCCTTCATCGCCCGGCTGATTAAGGGCTGCCGTGGCGGTGTTTCGTGCGGGTTTCGCGCTTGTTCGTAAAACCTGAGCACAATCAACGCTCTAACGAGCATTTTTGACGGCCAGCCGCCTTCGCGGGCGAATCTCTATGGCCATTAGGAGAGCCAAATGCCCAAGCTGAAGACCAAATCGGGCGCTAAAAAGCGCTTCAAGGTGACTGCCACCGGCAAAGTGATGCACGCCCAGCGCGGCAAGCGTCACGGCATGATCAAGCGGACGAAGAAGCAGATCCGTCAGCTCCGCGGCACCCGCGTGCTGTTCAAGACCGACGGCGACAACGTCAAGAAATACTTCTTGCCGAACGCCTGATCGCGTCCACGATCACTGCCAGCCTCGCCGCGCATCCCGCGGCAATCCGATAACCAAAGTCATCTCTGAAGGATTTCGTCATGTCTCGCGTCAAACGCGGTGTGACCGCCCACGCCAAGCACAAGAAGGTCTACAAGGCCGCCAAGGGTTTCTACGGCCGCCGCAAGAACACCATCCGCGCCGCCAAGCCGGCCGTGGAAAAGGCCCAGCAATACGCCTTCCGCGACCGCAAGCGTCGCAAGCGCACCTTCCGCGCGCTCTGGATCCAGCGCCTCAACGCTGCCGTCCGTCCGTTCGGCCTGACCTACAGCCGATTTATCGACGGCCTCGCCAAGTCGGGCATCACCGTGGACCGCAAGGTGCTGTCGGATCTCGCGATCCGCGAGCCCGCCGCGTTCCAGGCGATCGCCGAGAAGGCCAAGGCCGCGCTGGCGGCGTAAGCCGTCTTGCACTGTGCTCTGCGCAGCGTTCAGCTTGTGATGGCCCGGTCAGGGGCGCGCCTCGCGCTTTACTGCCCCGGCCGTCACCTGTCGCGCCAATACACTTCTCCGACGTGGATGTCCGGCACAATGCCGGGCGTGACGGGCTAGGATCATCGGCTCAGCATCCTGGCCAAAAGGGATTGCCATGACCGATCTTGCCCAGCTCCAAGCCCAGATCATCGCCGACATCGCCGCCGCCTCCGACGAGGCTGCGTTGGAAGCCGTGCGTGTTGCAGCCCTCGGCAAGAAGGGCTCGATCTCGGCGCTCCTCGCCACCCTCGGCAAGATGTCGCCGGACGAACGCAAGACGCAAGGCGCCGCGATCAATCAGGCCAAGGACGAAGTCGGCCAGGCGCTCGCCGCGCGACGCGACGTGCTGAAGTCGGCAGCGCTCGAAGCCCGGCTCGCCTCCGAGACCGTCGATGTCACCCTGCCGCTGCGCGATGCCGCAGCGGAAACCGGCCGCATCCATCCGCTGAGTCAGGTCTGGGACGAGCTGACCACCATCTTCGCCGACATGGGCTTCTCGGTGGCCGAAGGCCCCGACATCGAGACCGATGACTACAACTTCACAAAACTGAATTTCCCGGAAGGCCATCCGGCGCGCGAGATGCACGACACGTTCTTCTTCCATCCGAAGGAGGACGGCTCGCGCATGCTGCTCAGAACCCACACCTCGCCGGTGCAGGTGCGCACCATGCTGAGCCAAAAGCCGCCGATCCGGGTGATCTGCCCGGGCCGCACCTATCGCATCGATTCGGACGCGACCCACACGCCGCAATTCCACCAGGTCGAAGGCCTCGTCATCGACAAGACCTCGCATCTCGGCCACCTCAAATGGATCCTGCACGAGTTCTGCAAGGCGTTCTTCGAGGTCGATCACATCAACATGCGCTTCCGCCCCTCGTTCTTCCCGTTCACCGAACCATCGCTGGAAGTCGACATCCAGTGCCGCCGTGACAAGGGCGAGATTCGCTTCGGCGAAGGGGAGGACTGGCTCGAGATCCTCGGCTGCGGCATGGTGCATCCGAACGTGTTGCGCGCCTGCGGCATCGATCCCGACGAGTACCAGGGTTTTGCCTGGGGCATGGGCATCGACCGCATCGCCATGCTGAAATACGGCATCGCCGACCTGCGCCAGCTGTTCGACAGCGACGTCCGCTGGCTGTCCCATTACGGCTTCAAGCCGCTCGAAGTGCCAACGCTTGCCGGAGGGCTGAGCTCGTGAAATTCACCCTCTCCTGGCTGAAGGACCATCTCGACACCGACGAGCCGCTCGAAAAGCTCGCCGACAAGCTCACCATGATCGGGCTCGAGGTCGAGAACATCGAGGACAAGGCGAAGGCGCTCAAGCCCTTCACCATTGCGAGGGTGATCTCGGCCGAGCAGCATCCGAATGCCGATCGGCTGCGGGTCTGCATGGTCGACACCGGTGACGGTGGCGCGCCGGTGCAAGTCGTGTGCGGCGCGCCGAATGCGCGGGCCGGGCTCATCAGCGTGTTCTCGCCGCCCGGCACCTACATTCCCGGCAAGGACATCACGCTGGGCGTCGGCACCATTCGCGGCGTCGAGAGCCGCGGCATGCTGTGCTCGGCGGCTGAGCTCCAGATCTCGAATGACCATGACGGCATCATGGAATTGCCGGCGGATGCACCGATCGGCGCGGCTTATGCCGAATGGGCCGGCCTCGGCGATCCCGTGGTCGAGATCAACCTGACGCCGAACCGGCAGGACTGCACCGGCGTGCACGGCATCGCGCGCGATCTTGCCGCCGCCGACATGGGCAAGTTCAAGGACCCGACGATCAAGCCGATCAAGGGCGAATTCCCGTGCCCAATGAAGGTCACTGTCGAGGACGCAACGCTGTGTCCGGGCTTCGCACTGCGCCTCCTGCGCGGCGTCAAGAACGGGCCTTCGCCGGAATGGCTGCAGAAGCGGCTGACCGCGATCGGGCTGCGCCCGATCAACGCGCTGGTCGACATCACCAACTTCATGACCTTCGACCGCGCGCGGCCGTTGCACGTGTTCGACGCCAAGAAGGTGAAGGGCAATCTCGTCGTGCGCCGCGCACGCGAGGGCGAGAGCCTGCTCGCGCTCGACGGCCGCACCTACAATCTCGATCCCGCCATCTGCGTGATCGCGGACGAGCACGGCGTCGAATCGCTCGCCGGCATCATGGGCGGCGAAGCCTCGGGCTGCGACGAGACCACGACCGACGTGCTGATCGAATCGGCGCTGTGGAACGAGATCAACATTGCCCAGACCGGCCGCAAGCTCGGCATCAATTCGGATGCACGCTACCGCTTCGAGCGCGGCGTCGATCCGGCCTTCATGGTGCCGGGGCTGGAGCTCGCGACCAGGCTGGTGATGGAGATGTGCGGCGGCACGCCGTCCGAGACTGTCGTGGTCGGCAAATCCTTCGCCGACGACCGCGTGATCGACTTCCCGGTCACGGAAGTGAAGCGCCTGTCCGGCATCGAAGTGCCTCAGGTCGAGATGAAGCGTATCCTGACCCATCTCGGCTTCATGATGGCGGGCCCCGGCCCGGTGGTGAAGGTGGCAGTCCCCTCTTGGCGCTCCGACGTGCACGGCAAGGCCGATATCGTCGAGGAGATCGTGCGCATCTTCGGCGTCGACAAGGTGCCGATGACGCCGTTCGAGCGCGGCGAGGACGCGCGCAAATCCGTGCTGACGCCGCTCCAGCTGCGCACCCGCCGCGCGCGGCGCGCGCTGGCGAGCCGCGGCATGGTCGAGGCCGTGACCTGGTCGTTCATCGCCAAGCCTGCGGCAAAATTGTTCGGCGGCGGTCAGCGCGAGCTCGAAGTGGCCAATCCGATCGCCTCTGATCTCTCCGACATGCGTCCGACCTTGCTCGCGGGCCTGATCGCGGCCGCGCAGACCAATGCCGATCGCGGCTTCGGCGATGTCGCACTGTTCGAGGTCGGTCAGGTGTTCAAGGGTGATCGCCCGCAGGACCAGTTCATGGCGGCGAGCGGCGTGCGCCGCGGCCTTGCTTCGTCCGAAGGTCTCGGACGGCACTGGACCGGCTCCGCCCAGGCTGACGTGTTCGACGCCAAGGCCGATGCGCTGGCGGTGCTGGCTGCGGCCGGCGCGCCGATGCAGGCGCTGCAGATCGTCGCCGGCGGTCCCGGCTGGCTGCATCCGGGCCGCTCCGGCACGATCCAGATCGGACCGCAGAACGTGCTCGGCAGTTTCGGCGAGGTGCATCCCCGTGCGCTCGAGGCGCTCGGCGCCGACGGTCCGTTGATGGTGTTCGAGGTGATCCTCGACCGCATCCCGGAGGCGAAGAAGAAGCCGACCCGCGCCAAGCCGCTGATCGAGCTTTCGGCGTTCCAGCCTGTTACGCGCGACTTCGCCTTCATCGTTGAGCGCACGGTGAAGGCCGGCGACATCGTGCGTACGGCGCAGGGCGTCGACAAGAAGCTGATCACTGGCGTCAACGTCTTCGACGTCTACGAGGGCAAGGGCATCGATGACGGCAAGAAGTCTATCGCCATCGCGGTGACGATCCAGCCGCGTGAGAAGACCCTGACCGACCAGGAGATCGAGGCCGTCGGTGCCAAGATCGTGGCCGAGGTCGCGAAGAAGACCGGTGGCACCTTGCGGGGATGAGTCTCGCCGGCTTTCTCCCGCAGGACGTCAGCCTCACCATTGCGATGGCGCTCTGCGCCGTCGCTTTCGTTTCGGGCACCGCCCGCGGCTTCTCCGGCTTCGGCTCGGCGCTGATTTTCATGCCGCTGGCGAGCAGCATCGCGGCGCCGCGGCTCGTTGCCGCCTTGCTGCTCGTCATCGATTTCGTCGCGGCAGCGCCGCTGCTGCCTGACGCATGGCGCAAGGCGGACCGCAAGGCTACCGCCGTGATCGTGCTGGGTGCCCTGATCGGCGTGCCCGCCGGCACATACTTTCTCAGCGTGCTCGAGCCCGTCACCACGCGCTGGATCATCTCCTGCTTCGTCGCAGCGCTGTTGCTTCTGCTGCTGTCGGGCTGGCGCTATCGCGGCAAGGACCACACCTGGCTCTCGGTCGGCATCGGCAGCCTCTCCGGCTTCTGCAGCGGCCTCGCGCAGACCGGCGGCCCGCCGATCGTCGGCTACTGGCTCGGCCGTCCGATCGCCCCGATCGTCGCGCGCGCCAACATCGTACTGTTCTTCGGCGCGTCCGATTTCTTCTCGATGGTCAGCTATGCGACAACGGGTTTGATCAGTCGCGAATCGCTGGTGCTCTCGCTGATCGTCGGCCCCGTCTACGCGCTCGGGGTCGCGTTCGGTGCTTCGCTGTTCGGGCGCGCGAGCGAAAAGGTGTTTCGCGGCATTTGTTACGGGCTGATCGCGCTGGCGGTGATTGCGGGGCTGCCAGCGCTGGACGGGGTGTTGCGCTGAAATCTCAACCGCGCGCTTGTCCGGGACGACGGCGCAGTTTGTTGCGGCTTGGTTGCCCCTACTGCCGCGGCACGCGCCGCTTCTTCGTCGATTGCGTCGGCACGTCGGCCGGCTCGTCCCTGAGCGCGCCGATCTTGCGAAAGGCTGCATCCGCAGCACGCTCGCCACTTTCCCAGGCACCGTCGACAGTGCCCCACAGCGTCTCGTGCGTGGCTTCGCCGGCGAGGAACATGTTGCCGATCGGCTCGGCCAAGGTTTTCCGCGAGAGCTGACCGCCCGGCGAAGCCGCCGACATCGCGCCCAGCACGAAGGGCGAGGCATTCCAGCGCGTGGCGCTGGTCTTCTGCACGGCGGCCGCCGCCTCGCTGCCGAACAGCTTTGTGATCCACTCCTTGGCGAAAGCGACCATGGCCTTCTCGCCCTGCTCGGTGAGATCGCGGCCGAACGAGCCGCCGACATCGATCGAGCACAGCGAGGAGCCGCCGATATTCGCGTACATCAGCGCCGTGCGCATCGAATCGCTCTGCTCGATCAGGATGTCGTCGCGCGACAGGCCGAGCGGATTGCCCGGCAATTGCAGCACGATCCGATCGTAGCTTCCTAGGCTGAGCTTGGATGCCGCGTCCAACGTCCGCTTGGGGATATCGGGTGCGAACTTGATCGCTCCCGATGTCAGCACATTGGTCGAGACCGTGACGATGGCGGCGCGCGCGGCGATCTTGCCGGCTTGCGTCTCCACGCTGACGTCGCGGTTGCTCCAGGCGATGCGGCTCGCCGGCGTCGACAGCGCCACCGGCGCCTGCTCGGCAAGCTTGGTGATCAGCGTGCCGAGGCCCTGGCGGCAGGCGATCGCCGCGTTGCGGTCCTGCGCGCGCCCCTTGTCGATCGCGGACAGCTCCTTCAGGTCCTTGCCGGCGAAGCTCGCGCCCAGCATGAACTCGGCCGCGCCGGCCCAATCGCCGAGATCCTTGGGCAGCACGGACGCGCAGGATGTATCCAGCTTGCCGCGCGCGGCCTCGTCGATGGCGCGGTTGGCGCGCACCAGCGCCGCCAGGAACTGCTCCGTCTCGCCGGCGCGCGCATTGCGGCGGCCGATGCGCATCTTCTGGCCCGATGGCGCCGGCAGCACGTCGAGCCCGACGCTGCGCGCCAGCCGGATCATGGGGTTCGTGTCGGGATTGTGCATCCAGCGCGCGCCGCGGTCGAACGGCGTGTCGAACGTCGTACTATCCGTGATGCAGCGGCCGCCGACTTGCGATGCCGCTTCCACCACGACGACCTTGCGGCCCATCGCGCTGATGCGCCGCGCCGCGGCAATTCCCGCAGCTCCCGCACCGATCACGACGATGTCGACCTCACGTGGCAGGGGTGCGGCGGTTGCGCGCAGCACCGGCATCGCCGCAAAAGCCGCCGACGCCGAAAGGAAACCGCGGCGCGTGATTGTCATGTCATGGTTTCCGGGGACTTGCGGCGAACGGGAACAGCCCGCGAACCTTGCCGTATCTGATGTTGCGCAGCAACCATCATGGTGAATCAATCATGCTTGATCTCGCAGAGTGATGAACCGAATTGCAACACGTTTCGACCATGATAGAGAAGGGAAAAAGACGGCCGGAGAAGGTCGTGGGGGGAGTTCGACATGGGGACGGTCCTGGATTCAGTCGGCAAGCTGATTGCCGCGTACCTCTCAAAGGAGGTGCCGGGCTATGAGCCGTTCACGCCGAGCGACCCGGAGCATCTGCGCGGCGTCATCGAGCCCGGCGACGTGCTGCTGGTCGAAGGCAACAACCGAATCTCCGGCATCATCAAATATCTGACGCAGTCGACCTGGTCGCATGCCGCGCTCTATGTCGGCCCGATCGAGGGGGCGGAGGAGCCCGACGGCGAGCCGCATGTGCTGATCGAAGCCAATATCGGCGAAGGCGTCACCTCCGCGCCGCTGTCGAAATATTTCCCCTATCACACCCGCATCTGCCGCCCGGTCGGGCTGTCCCATGAGGACCGCACCACGGTCTGCCGCTATGCGATCAACCGCATCGGCTTCGGCTACGATACCAAGAACATCATTGATCTCATGCGTTACCTGTTCCCGCTGCCGATACCGCAGCGTTGGCGTCGGCGCATGATCGCGATCGGCTCGGGCGATCCGACCAAGATCATCTGCTCGGCGCTGATCGCGCAGGCCTTCGACGCCGTGCGCTATCCGATCCTGCCGAAGATCACCAAAGCAGGCAGCCGCGCCGCCCGTCGCGAGATCCTGCACATCCGCGATTCCTCGCTCTACATGCCCCGCGACTTCGACATCTCGCCCTATTTCGAAGTCGTCAAACCCACCATCGTGCACGGGTTCGACTACACCGCCCTGCACTGGGCCGACAAGCAGAAGCCGCTCGAGGAGGTGGCGGGCACTTTCAGTGTGTTTCCAGAAACGCTCCGTGCGCCGCCGCTCGTTCCTGAGGCGATTGACGAAGAGGCGTCGGCTGAGATTTCGGCTGAAGAAGTGAACGCATAGCCCGCGGAGATCACCGCCGCGTTCTCCGAGCGTTTCGTGCTGCTGAGCGAGCTCGCGATCTACCGCGCGCGAGCGGATGGCGGCGTAGCCCCACCGTCGTCCCGGCGCAGGCCGGGGCCCATACCGCGTGATCCATCGAGTACGGGCGATAGCAGTGTCGAACAGCCAGTCTTTGCCAAAACCCTCCCTGGGGTTATGGGTCCCGGCCTGCGCCGGGACGACAGCTGGGGTGTAGCGCGATGATCTCGCCTCTCCACCGTCATTGCGAGCGCAGCGAAGCAAATCCAGACTGTCACCGCCGAGAGATTCTGGATTGCTCACATGGGGATTTGGTGTGTCAAGGCGGTTTGTTCAGCTCTTTGTTCGATTGCAGGCCAGCTCTTCGTCCCGACCGTGGAGCACGTAGGATGGCGCGCGCAGATCGAGTCAAGG
>Ga0209389_1005627_pt1 | contig 10714 bp, 7 predicted proteins | sample CowpearedBW_FD_187526 | JGI IMG/M metagenome (GOLD analysis project Ga0209389, IMG submission 187526) | Root nodule microbial communities of legume samples collected from California, USA - Cow pea red BW (SPAdes) (version 2) | ecosystem: Host-associated > Plants > Roots > Nodule | place: USA... | reverse complement strand
TTCTTCTTCTTCTCTTCTTCTTCTTCTTCTCCTTCTTTTTCTTCTTTTCTTCTTCTCCTCGTCTTCTTATAAGGTGAGATTTGGGCGGGAAAATTCCCGCTTCTTTTACCGACGGATAAATCCGTCGATAATTCAAATTAGGACAAAAAATTTCCCGCTTCTTTTACCGACGGATTTTTCCGTCGGTAAATCCATCGGTAATTCAAATTTGGGCGGGAAATTTCCCGCTTCTTTTACCGACGAAAAAATCCGTCGGTAAATTTGTCGGTAAAAAAAATTTGAATTATTGACGAATTTTACCGACAGATTTTTCTGTCGATAAATGAAATTTTTTTTACCGACGAATTTTTCCGTCGGTAATTAAAATTTGAGAATCCGTCGGTAAAATCCGTCGGTAATTTAAATTTACCGACAGAAGTATATCCGTCGGTAAAATTCCGTCGGTAATTTCAATTTTTTTTGTAGTGGGGCCCAAAATAAAGTAGGGTTTGCCTAGATTAGAAAAACCTACCTAGGGCTCCAATTGGCTAACTAAACCCAAAAGAAACCCTAGGCTAATCACTTAAGTGTAGAGAGGGTGCACATGGTTCTTATTTTTCACATCAGTGTGGAAAGCATGAGTTCCACTTGGCACTTGATCCACTAATCTAGGCATGAGTTTAGGAGCACATGATGGATATTTGAATTTTAATTTCCCTTTCTTTTTACTTTCCTTTTACAAACCTCATCTCCTCTAAATAAAGGTTTACACCCATTATAAAACTCACTCATGAATGATAGTAAAACTCTACAAAGATTTCTCTAAACAACTTGTGTGAGTCTCCTTAGAATATGATCCCATTTTCATGAATTCCTTTTCCTCTTCAGTTGGCCTAACCTCTCTTGTGACTATCCTTCACCTTTCCACTTCAATTACACTGAACAATCTTGAGTTCCAAGCTTTCGCGCATCCATCCAATCTTCCTTCATCCACAAGCAAGCATGAAGGTGGAGTCATCATGTGGTATCAAAAGCTTTGGTTCGTCTTTGGTCATCAAGAGATGAGTATCTAGCATATATTTTGTGATCCATATTGTCTTGATTCCTTTCCTTGCTTGTTTAAAGTTTTTTCATTGATTTTTTTTATCATATATGTCTTTAAATGTTGGTTCAAATTTAATTGACTCATATTGAACCATCCGTGTGTGCGTTCTTAGGATTTATATACTATATCATATATGCTTTCTATTTTGTTTGAGTTTCTATAAACTCTAATTGGTACAATTACTTTGATTGAGTTTTCCATCACTTTAATAAGTGCAATTGCTTAAAACTTGGGTCATTTTGATCTTATGATCCATACATGTTGTATATAGTCATGTGTAGTTTTATTTGTCATCAATTCCATGGGTTTCATAGTTCAGTTTTTCTTTACTCTTGTTAATTGAATTTCCAAGTTTCATATGTTATTCTAGTGCTTCCAATTTTCACTATTGAGTTCATGCTTGTTATTAGATCATTGGCAAGATCCTAGAGTTAAGATTCCATTGTGTCTTGTTCTTAGTTGTGCATCTTAATGTTGATTCCTATAGGAGTTTCATTTGGTAAAAAATATTACAATTTCCAAAATCCTTTCGTGATTGATGCTAAGTATATGTATGATAAGTTGAATTGATTCAAAGAAAAGAAAGATAAAATGTGTTTTATAGATAGAACATTAATTCAAAAATAATTGTGAAGAGTTGAAAATAGTATGGAGAGTATTCAGTCATTGCATCTACATGATTGTTATAAGAATCACTTGTGTGATGAACATCATTCTTGAATTTACATGGATAAAAGTTTTTGGCCTTTAACAAATGATGAGTAATGTGGCTTTGTTTTGATTTTGTTATTGTGAGAACAAAAGAGCATCATAATTCCTAGTTTTTTTTTGTGTGTTTGTAATCCATCCTAGTGCCCTTCCCCTAGGTTATCCTATCTGGTGTGCTTCCTTTACTTCATTGTCTTAATTTTAGCTTGTCTCTTCTTGCTATTCCTTAAAGTATTTTCTATTAAATCTCTCTTTTAGTTTAACAATTCTTAAACTTTTCTTGATGTACTTTCTTTCACTATAAGAAAAATGGTTATTATCTACGAAAATTTATCTACGAAATATGGTTCATAGATAATTTCGTTTTATCTACGGAAATAAAATACATTATCTATGAAAGTTTCCTAAATAACGATAAAATACATTATCTACGATGTTTTCGTAGATAACCATAACAGAAAATTTTTGTACGAAGTATAACCTACAAAATTTTGTGTAGAAAACAAATATCAATAAAAAATATATAAAAATTATTTAAAAAATGTTACCTATGAGATAGTTTCGTATGTAATCTTACATATTTTTTTTTATTAAAACTAGAATGTTTTTAGATTATTAAGTTGGACCTAAAACAACTCAAGTTCAATCACTCATCCCTATCAGTGATGCTTTTTCATCTTGTTCATCCCTCGCACTATTCAAGTTCATCTTGTTCAAGTTCACTCAAGCTTGTTAACCCCGCTCACTACTCATGGTCATGTTAACACACACACCCAACACTCGTTCATTCAAGGCCACCAAAAGTCATTCATCAGAGGCTCTATATCTGGATTCTCATGACTCTCGACGTTCATTCTACGACTATGCGAGCACAAGTTTAGGTGTGTGACTGTGCGAACGACAACAATGCGGTTGATGTTCATCCCAGGCTAACATTCACGCTCACCCAATGTCGACTGCGGTTTGCCCTCGATGCTCTATGTCTCGACCCATGTAGTGAGTGTTTGAACGCCATTTGCCGTGGAGAAAACAAAGATCGAACCTAACTCGTGACTGTGCGAACTAGGTTTACAAATTGGTTTTTTTTTTCAGAAAGAAGAAATTGGGGTTTTTTCTAGGTAAGGGATTGGTTTAGGGTTTTATATTGCATTTTTTTGGACAAATGTTATTCAATCCTCCACTTTTCCAAACTTAATCTTAGTATCTTAGTTTAGGTATTGGTGACTTATGCCATGCATTATGACTAGAAAATGGCTTTTTTGTCTATCATTATCAGTCATTTCATTTGCTTAGCCTGGGAACAGGTGGAGGAACATAATACTCATAGTGAATTCTAAGGTTATTTCCTTGGTGGTGTTGAAGCTTCTGTCAATTAGATTATAATCAGACGCATAGTAGGGTTGGTGTATTTGAAGTGTGTTTTGCCTTTATGTGATGTCCTTTTATATGTTAATGATGGGTGGTATTCACTACTACTTTATAAATCTTATGAATTATTTTGTTACTTCAATGATACTAAAATTAAAGATTTTGATATGATTCTTGTCAAATTACATTGTATTGAATATGAATATTTTTACTGTCAATCTATGGTTGAATGTTCAAGAATAGGAAATCTTTATATGACTTGACTACTGATATTAATTTTCCCTATGGTGTTTCTCTGCACCAAATACTATTTTCTAGATCTCGTTGTTAGAGGAATGTGGGTTTCTCGAGAGAGCTCTTAAGGAGTTGCACCAAATATGTATGCTTTAGTTTAATTAACTTGGGTAATTTGATTAATGTAACTACCATATGACATATAACTTACTTATGGTTATGTCTTCTTAGGTTGATAAGCTTGCATACAAAGAACATGAGGTGTCACTTCTAGTAAAGCTTGGTCACTCGTAAGAAGGGGAAGCTTTGTATCGGGCATTACTTTCCATGAATCCTGATAATTATAGGTGATCTTTGTTTCCATATATATTTAGGTTTGAGTGTATCAGTTGATTAGTCCTTTTAAGGTCTTTCGTGTCTTTTCTCATCATAGTTCTTTTGCACCCTTAATCCTTGTAGCATAATTGTTTTATACACAAAATCTCCATTTAGTTATTTATTACATTTTGAATGGTGAAATCGAGATTGCTGCATGTTTTCTGTGATAGCTCAATTATACTTTTAGAATGACTGACTTTTATCCCCCAACCATTTACCCCAAAGCATGTATTTTGATTATCTTCCTTCAATTAGTCATAATATACTTCCTTGACATGTAATTTTTCATCATCTTGAAAATTGTTGTCCCAATGACTAATTGAATATAATTTTTTATAGCCATATTTTTAATTACTGATGTTTCTCTATATCAACGTATTGCAGCAATGTTAGGAATCCAAGTGTAAGTCTAAGTCCCACATTGACCAGAAATGAGAAAGTAGAGCACTATATAAGAACAAAGGCCCATAAACCCATTGCCTTAAGGTTTTGGGTTGAGAGTGGTGTCAGTGTCTTATGTGGTTAGGCTCAGATCTCATTGGTGTTGTATCTCCCGAGTGATACCCCCTCCTTATAAACCTAACAAGTGGTATCAGAGCCGATGGTTAATACCGCCTCAGACGAGTGTAGTACCAGTATGGTCCTAGTATCGAAAGTCTTCCTGACAGTGTCGGTCAGGTAAGCGTGTCCCGTTAAGAAAAGAACGGCGATACAAAAAAGGGCAGAAAAGGAGTACTCGTGGTTGGGCAGCTTCTACTGGAGGGGGAGTGTACCAATGTGGTTGAAGGGACTCACCCTTGAAGGAGAGATTGTTAGGAATCTAAGTGTGAGTCTAAGTCCCACATTGACCAGAAATGAGAAAGTAGAGCACTATATAAGAACAAACACCCATAAACCCATTGCCTTAAGGTTTTGGGTTGAGAGTGGTGTCAGTGTCTTATGTGGTTAGGCTCAGATCTCATTGGTGTTGTTCTCCCCAGTGATACCCCCTCTTTATAAACCTGACAAGCAAGGCATGTTGGGGTCATGATTTCTCATTTCATATTGTTCCCATTCATTAGGAGCATCATATTTTTTACTTTTATTATGTTTTATGTTTCCTTTTTTTATTTTTTTAATTTTATGCCTAGGTTTGTAATTTATTGAATTAAGTTTCTTTTAACTTGTCACTTTTGATCTATAATGGGATTAATGTTATGGTATGAATTAGGTTGTGGAGCTTAAAGTAGTTATGCTATCTTTGTATTATATGTTGTTTATTTACATTTTAGTGGTAATTTATTATCATTTATACTGATAGCTTCATTGGTAATCCAAAGTGGGAATTGGCTTCTCTTGAAAGGTGGCAAAGAAGCTAAGCGATCAAATGCAATTTTGCTCAAAGTTTGATTCCAAATAAATTAATCTCTAAACTATTTCCTATTTAAATTTGATTTGTTCACAATCACCATTATTAAAATATTTATGGGGTGATTCTATATGCCCAAGGCCATACCAAATAATGTTGGTGGAAAACTTATTGGATATGTGACCTCAAGGAAAGAAATCCCTGAGCTACTTAAGGTGAATTAATTAGTGAAACTTGATTTCATTTTATACATTTATTCCCCTTAAGCATTGACACCTTGTTGTTGAACTTTCAACTGGATGATGTAATTGATCTGGTAATTCCAAAGAGGTAGTAATAAACCTTTTTCTCAAATCAAGAGCTCAACTAAAATTCCTAATTTAGGTCATGCTAGTAAGACCATTATCCAATGTTTAAATATAGCATTACTTGAGCTTTATTCTCTTTAATTTGTACTGTGTAATTTTTTGATCCCTCAAGTTTTTTCAAGTCAGTTAAGTCCTTTATTTATTTTTAAATCAAATAAATTGAGTCTTGTTGCTAAATTTTTTTTCTACCTAAGACCATCAAATTCGTCTTCTATGCTTAATCTTCTCAAATTAAATGGTTTTAAATCATCTTCTACTGAAATTTCAATATTCAAAGCAAAATTCAATATTCAAAGGAAACTTTTCATAGGTAATTTACCTATGCAGGTTTTTGTAGATAACTTATCTACATAGGTTTTCGTAACTAAGTTACGCACAAAATATTTCGTAGGTAATAGTCATAAGTAAGTTACCTACGAAGTATATTTTCGTAGATAAAGTTACCTACCAGCGAATTACCTACGAAATTTACTTCGTAGGTAATTCGTAGATAAATTCAAATTATCTACGAAAAATGCACATTACCTACGAAATATTTGCGTAGATAATAATCATATTTCTTGTAGTGTTTGGCCTCTTGAAGTGGAAGATCTTGTGAATCATTATTGTTTCTCTCTTTGAGGTACTAACTCTTGAGGTAGCATCTTAGGGAGTGGAAATTGAAATGGAGATCTTGTCTCTTTGGCGGATTCACAAAGGAAAATCAAGCAACAAAAGAACTAAACATTTGACAACAGAAGAAAAGTGAAACACCGAAATGACATCTTGTATTTTTAATTGCTTTAATTCATTCAATTTGTATTCAACCTTGTGCTAAGTGTCTTGGAAGAGCCTTTGGTGTTCTTCGATGTCTTAGCTTGTGAATTTTTCTTGTAATAATTGTGTGTAGATAGTAAGTGTGTCTTGAAGGCTCACAAGTGCCAACAACCCAAGAAAGGCTCCATGGGACACCACTATTTTTGGAAGGAATAATGAGACACCTTTACATATAAATTTTTGTTGTGTTGGAGATTCCTCTTTGTAACAAACAACTTCACATATTACTTGTTCAATTGTAAATAATGTAAGTCCTTTACAACATTTTTTCTTTACACTTTTATTTACTAAATTATTCAATACTCATTATCTTTACTTATTTTAGGTATATATTTGAATTATGCATTAATAAGATGATTTCTATGGATTCCTTTATTTACAACTCAACTTAATATTTTATGTCAAATAACATAATAATCATTTATGATCATAATCAATGTAAAATCCTCATATTCCAAATGAAGAAAAGAAATACATCACATTCTATTAGTTATGACCATAATTGATATACAAAGTGACGTTTCATGTCTATTATTGTCATAATCGATGTTGAATATGTTTTTCTTAAATGTGTTTGGTTTGTTTTTGCACCAACCCAAAGCCTATAATTGATACCATATGAGTTCACCTATTTAATTTGTTTAAGTAATTAAAATAATTTTTTTAGTTTAAAATATTTTTGTAATATTTTTTAAATAAAACATTACTGACAACATAACCACTTGACTTAGTTGATACCCTAAGAATCTAACTTTCACAGTTCTTAAAAAATCTCTTATAAGTACTAATTTTTGACAAAACACGCCTAACATTAACCATCACATCTCACCACTTTCGTAATGAATCATTTTTATAAATAATTCATATTCATTAACACCCAAACTCATTGTATCCCAACATGACCTTACAACAACATAGAAAACTATTAAAATCTAAAAATCAAGCACAACCACATTATTTCAATTAGTCAACGATACAATCAACATGCAACAATATCATATTCATCACATCATTCATAACAAACAACATGTAACATCATCACGTTTCATCACTAAGTTGAATATCATATAGAGATAACACGTTTGAAGATGAACTTACACAATTCCAACTTCTTATTAGTTCAAAAGCTAGCTTTTTAGTTCACAAGTCCTATAATGCTCTCAGATCCTCCAACGAATGAGTGAAGTTTCAAAATACTTGAGGAATTTGCAAACAGGAAAACATGAAGAAGATGGTAGCTTGTAAGAATGAAACTCGACTTAAGTTAGGTCTATTTATAGCTCGATCTCTTTAAATAGTCATTTAATTAAATAATCGAAAGATTAAATGGTTAAATAGTTAAGTGAGTTTCGTTAATATTGTTTATTCCCCTTTCAATTCACGTATTGTTTAACCTTCCTTGTTTACTTATCCCATCTACTCTAGTCACTTCAACATAGTGTCCATTATGCTCAGAGACTTGTTGACCTGTATTGTAAAATACCAGCAAGTTCATCGGTTCAATTGTAGTAAACAATTGTCATATCCACATCGATTTATTCAGATTTATCAATAATCTTGAATACATTTAGATTTGGAATAAAACAGTACGTGATTTTTTTTATTAATTGTGAACACACGTTAAAGTTAAAGAAAACTAATGAGAATAAGCATGTTGGGACTACGATTCACTCCTTTGTTCCTACAACACTGTTACTGACTTGCTAAGTGATAATTGGCATTATCATGTTTTATTTTATTGTTTTATCTTTATTGTTAGTTTATTATTATCTTTTTAGATATTTTGTTTTATTTAGTAAAATTGGAAAAGATAAGTATTTGGTTTATATATTTAATATTTTTGCAGATAAGTAGAAATATCGAAGAAATATCAACAAAATTTTATTATCAAAGTTATCAACAAGAGGAGATATTGATAAAGTTGGTTACTCCAGTACAAGATTAAGTATAAAGGTATAAAGTTGCAAGCTCAATCCAATTCGAGCCACTCACCAACAAATTGTGTGTAACTTGCTCAACGAGTTGTGGTTTTCAAAAAATATATAAATAAGGAACTTGCAAAGGACAAAATGAATAAGCGCTTCTGGGAAATAAACACCCCTCACTTCCTTGCAAATCCTTGCTTCATCAACAAAGCACCCTTGCTTCATCAATATCACCTGACGTTGCACACGAGTCGCCAAGCGCAACAGGCTTCTAGACCGCCTGGCGGGGGACACGTACCGCCAGGCGCCACGCGCCTAGACACTCACTGTCTATACACTATCGCCTGGTGGGACATCCCTCACCGCCAGGCGCCTTGCATAGTGCATACCCTTTGTAACACTGGCTATCGCCTGGTGGGTTGAGCCCCGTCGCCAGGCGCCACACCGGTACAATGCATTGTTCTGGCTTTACTGCACTTCATATGATTGCTAGTCCTCAATCACACTATTGCACACCTCCAGAATATTGATTCTCTTAATGGTTGTCTTATTTCTAATGTCTTTACACCCATATGGCTCCCTATTTCCATTATATCCATGGGTTGATTTTTTTAATATCAACTCGACTCCCCAACCTTTCACCTCATGCACCTCATATTAACTTATGACTAAGCCCTACCCATTCATAACAGTAACATATTTAGTCCATTCATACCCACACCATAACAATATATCATGTCTTATCATTTAATAAGTCATTTGTTACTTATGCACAAATTGTCAATTTCTCTAAGTTAACCATCCAAACTACTAGCTAGGCTTATGAGGAACATGTACTAACCACTGCCATATTTTATACTTCAGCCACAATACAATTCAAATCACATATTTCTAGTCCACTATTTAGTTCCCATCTCCTTTCATTACACAAGTTTCCTTTCTGACTCTTGAGATAATCCAAAGAGATCCTTTTCACTAATCGTTCAATACTATTCCATGCCAAAATTCACCACAGAATCCAACCCAAACCTAGCGCACCCAAAATCCCCATAAAGCTTCTAGGTGTCGCACGCTATAACCCGCCAAGCGGTGCATCAGTCCTCCTGGGAAAAATCCCAAGTTCTGTTACACCTACTAAAATCTTTCCTCATTCCCTTTTCGTAGATCTTTGTCCAATCTCCTTTATTCCACTCGCAAACACAATAACAGTGGTACAATAATCAACTCTGATTATATCCTGCAAGGATTCTAGTCCAAATTCACAATGATTGCATCCCAATCATCAAAACCCCCAATCTATTAACCCTAATAGCCATATATAACTAATTTCACTTAATTCTCTCACGCTACAATGTAATTTCACAATTACTCATCTCCCTTTAATCAATTTATGGTTTAGACACCTTTTCCACCAATCAAAAACAGCCCAGTACCCCGAAAACATAACAATCGAGCCAACCTGGCTTGCGTCGCCTGGCGGGTGAATCACCACCGCCAAGCCCTTCATCAGAGAAACCTAGAATTTGGTGTTAAGGGACGTGTCACCTGGCGGCATGTTGCCTACCGCCAGACAGTTCCTCGTAGGAACCCAGAATTACTCATGAACAACATGAGTCGCCTGGCGGCTATGGGTAGCCCACCGGGCGGTTTCTGGAATTTTTCCAGAAACACGAACATTGCAGAATTAACAAACTATGTGCATCCAGTTAATATATATTGCATAGATACAATTTAAAATTTACGATTACAACTCCCCTAAATTGGATTCCTTAGCATAAACTTTGAAACTTGAAAGTTCTCCCTTGATCACCAATGGCCTTCATATGCTCTCTCCCAATTCAACTCCTCTATTCCACTCCCTAACCTCTACTTTTCTTTAGAATTCGTGCTCCTTACACTCCTACAATTTTTCCAATCTCAAAACTCTTCTCTTTGCCTTAATTTGCCTTTTTAATTTGAGTCTTAATTGTGGTTGATGGCCAAAAATGAAAATGGCATTAAAATGAATGTAATTTCCATTCAATGTCCATTATGAGCTATTTTTTCCATCCTCCTTTGGCTGCCCATTATCACTAGGGTTTCTCTACCCTTTCACATTCATGCTAAAACTAAGTTTAGCAAAAAGAAAGTTTAATGTGGTTCTACCAAGGTTTGAACCCATAACCATGCAATTGTTCAATTCAATGTACAATCATTTAACCAATTCATGTTTTGTGATAATTCACATAATTCTATAATTATGTTTTCACTCATCATGATCCAGCACACTATTAAAATAATTGTAAATTAAATAGCACATAAATGGAATACATAGGACTTAAATCCAAGTCCTCTCACACAATCAAGTACTCTCAACCATTTGAACTAGTATGTTTCCACATCATACATGTCAGAATTAAATGTCATAAAGGCTCTCACTACCCGCATTTATTAATTAATTATTTCTTTAATTCATTAATTTTCTCGGGTCTTACATGTATTGATT
>Ga0209389_1005619_pt1 | contig 10719 bp, 7 predicted proteins | sample CowpearedBW_FD_187526 | JGI IMG/M metagenome (GOLD analysis project Ga0209389, IMG submission 187526) | Root nodule microbial communities of legume samples collected from California, USA - Cow pea red BW (SPAdes) (version 2) | ecosystem: Host-associated > Plants > Roots > Nodule | place: USA... | reverse complement strand
TTTTTTTTTTTCTAATTTGTTCTTTTACTTTATTAATTTTTCTTTATATGATGTTCTTCTATGAAGACTGCTATGTTCTGAAGTGGTGCGTAACATTAGAGCTATTTATTTGTTGTATTATTTGATGTATGATAGTTTAGACTCACTTAGCTACTTTAATAAGCATTTTGACTTGTATTGCATATTACTTCCAAATTCTTTTAGCACTAAACAAGTGAATGGTTTTCATATTTTATTAACTGTTTGGACACATTCCCGACTTTATAATTAAGAGATGGCAAATGCTAACTAGTGCATCAAAGTTATGTATTATTGAATACGAGAGCAGGGAGAAACTAAGCTATTTTTTCCATGATTAACTTTAATACAGAGTTATTCATTAATCTAATGGTTCGGTATATTTTTTAGAACTATTGTATTAAAGAAAATGAAAAATAAAAAATTAGGATTAAAATTATATTTAATTAAATTTGAAGTTATTTGTAAATTTGAATGTTTTTATCCCGATCCGTATGTTCAGAATAGTTTCATAATTATTCGCCTTGGAACCTGAGGTTGAAGGAATTTGTTTATGTCTTCTCTCCAATGATTTTTTTTTAGTTTCTAAATTTTATAAAATTTAAGGGATATAACTTTTTTAACTCAACAATTCTTGTTTCAAATTATGATAAATTTTGATTCCTATTTTTCAAAAAATTAAGGGATACAGTTTTTTTAATTCAATAATAAATTATTATTTTTTACGTGTTAAATAATGTTTTAGGTTGATATTAAGTCGGAACACAATAGTCTAAAATATCGTTAACACAAAATATTTTATTAATTGGGTCAAAAAGACTCATACATATTCATCTTTTGAGTTTAAAGATCAAAATGTATTAAAGTTTGAAAAAATGATAAATTCTAATTTTGTATATTAGGAACTAAAAACACATTTAAAATATATTGTAAGATTAATAAATCGTCTCTGTTTTCAATAAAAATTCTCAATTGGGTCTTCAGCTCTTGAGTCGTCCCAATTGAGTCAATCTTTTTTGAAATTTGTACTAAATACGCCATTTACGTTATGTACTGTGAAACGATGTTTGTTGTTGCTGTAATGTAATATTGAACCGTGCGTGTGTAATTTATTTTTAAATTTGAGTGTTATTTACGTGTATATAAGACCTAGTTCAGTGATTATCACTTTGGCCTAACCTTTGAAGAAAGAAGAAGTGCAATGTTTTGACGTTGTGCAATATTAAGGTAAGCTATGTCTGGCTCTCTTTCGTCTTTGTCTTGCACATGTGGGGGAAGTAACGTAGTGGTGGTTCTTCTCATGGTGGTGGGTCTTCTTATTGTGGTGGCGTGAGGATGTTTGGTGTTAAACTCATTTGCTACTATGGTGAGATTGTTGTCTTGAGAACGACAAGAACCTTTAAGAATATGGGCAAACAATTTTGGGGTTGCCCTAAGTTTAAGGTAAGATGTGGGAAAAATTCAGTTTTTGTTCAAAATTTCTTTTATGGCTACAAAATATGATAGTGTAATTCTGGTATTTTGTTGAACAGAGTAGGTGTCAAGAATTAGGTGGTTGCAATTTTTTCCAATGGTTCATTGGAAAAGAAATTAAGGAAGAAGAAGAAGAGAGTCTGGAGAAAAACTTAATTGATGCATTTGTGGTGAAGATGGAAGAAAGACATGTAGTGATGATGGAAGAAAGAGATGGTGGAGAGATTAAAGTTCAGAATTTAGAGAGGATTGAAGAAAGAGATGTGGTCAATATATGAGAAAGAGATGGTGAATAGATGAAAGCTGAGAAATTAAAGAAGGTTGTAGGTAGTTTGCAAAAATGGATGAAGTTGATGATATAGGCCCATTACAAATTATATCAATGTCTCCAACCCATTTATTGTTTTTGTTTCGGTAGGTTTTAACTGCCCCTACTTTTATTTTTGTAGGATAGTAAGCCGAACATCATTGATGGTGTGGGTGTTGAGAGCGAGCACGTAATAAGAACCAATAACGATGGCTTAAATGGTCAATCTAAGTAGAAAAAAGAATAAATTCTGGGTCTTTTGGTATTGGCAAGTTCTTTTTGACATGAGTTCTTTTGTTTGAGTTGACAGAATGTCAGTAATATTGTAGAACACGTGGTTGGAATAGGCTCTTTAAACAATTATCATTATATAGCAAAGACCACCAACCCATGACAATTATAGGGCAATGTAATCAATGAACATGACATGAATTAAATTCTGGACCACATACTCAAAACATTAATATGACAAAAGTGGGTGATTGCAATTTTCTCCAATGGTTCATTGAACAAGAAATTGAAGAAGAAGAGAGTTTGAAGAAAAACATAATTGATGCATCTGCGGAGAAGATGGAAGAAATACATATGGTGACTATGGAAGAAAGACATGGTAGAGGGATTAAAGTTCAAAAATGAGAGAAGATTGAAGAAAGAGATGTGGTCAATATAAGAGAAAGAGATGATGAATGAAGGAAGGTTGAGAAATTATAGAAGGTTGTAGGTAGTTTGCAAAAATGAATGAAGTTGATGATAGGGGCCCATTGCAACTTCATTATATCAATGTCTACAACCCATTTATTGTTTCTGTTTTAGTAGGTTTCAATGGCCCTACCTTTTATTTTTGCAGGATAGTGAGTTGGAAATCATTGATTATGTGGCTGCTGAGACCGGGCACATGAAAAGAACTAGTATCGGTGGCGGAAATAGTCAATCTAAGCAGGTCAAAAGAATAAATTTTAGGTCTTTTGGTACCGGCAAGTTCTTTCGGACACAATTTTTTCTGTTTGAGTTGACATAATGTTAGTTATATTGTGAAACACATGGTTGGAACAAGCTCTATCAATAATTATCATTATATAGTGAGAACCACCAACCCATGACAATTATATAGCATTGTAATCAATGCACATGACAGGAATTGAGTTATGGACCATGTACCCTAAACATTAATATGATAAAAGTAGATGGTTGCAAATTTTCCAATGGTTCGTTGAACAAGAAATTGAAAAAGAAGAAGAAGATAGTCTAAAAAAACACCTAATTGATGCATCTGTGGTGAAGATGGAAGAAAGACATGTGGTGAAGATGGAAGAAAGAGATGATGGAGGGATTAAAGTTCAAAAATTAGAGTAGATTTAAGAAAGAGATGTGGTCAATATAGGAGAAAGAGATGGTGAAAGGATGAAAGCTAAGAAATTAAAGAAGGTCGTAGGTAATTTACAAAAATGGATGAAGTTGACAATAAGGGTCCATTAGAACTTCATTATATCAATGCCTCAAACTCATTTACTATTTTTGTTTCAATAGATTTCAATTGCCCTTTTTTTATTTTTGTAGGATAGTGACTCAGACATCATTGATGTGTGGGTATCGAGACCAGGCACGTGATAAGAACCAGTATCGGTGGCATAAATGGTTAATCTAAGCAGGTAAACATAATCAATTCAAGGTCTTTTGCTATTGGCAAGTTCTTTCTAACATGAGTTCTTTTGTTTGAGTTGACAAAATGTCAGTTATATTGCAGAACCCGTGGCTGGAACATGCTCTTTAAACAATTATCATTATATAGCAAGGACCACCAACCCATGACAATTATATAGCATTGTAATCAATGCACATGACAGGAATTGAATTCTGGACCATGTACCCAAAACATGAATATGATAAAGGTGGGTGGCTCTAATTTTTTCCAATGGTTCATTGAATAAGAAATTGAAGAAGAAGATGATGAAGAAAAAGAAAAAGAAGAGAGTCTGATGAAAAACCTAATTGATGCATATGCGGTGAAGATGTAAGAAAGACATGTGGTGATGATGGAAGAATGAGGTGTGGTCAACATAGGAGAAAAAGATTGTGAATGGATGAATAATGAGAAATTAGAGAAGACTGTAGGTAATTTGTAAAAATGGATGAAGTTGAGGATGCAGACCCATTACAACTTCATTCTATCAATGTCCAACGCATTTATTGTTTCTGTTTCAGTGTGTTTTAATTACCCCTGCTTTTATTTTTACAGGATAGTGAGCCAAACATCATGGATGGTGTGGGTGTTGAGATCGGGCACGTAATAAGAACCAGTATCGGTGGCCGAAATGGTCAATCTAAGTAGGTAAAAAGAATCAATTTTGGGCCTTTTGGTACTGGCAAGTTTTTTCTAACACGAGTTCTTTTGTTTGAGTTGACAAAATATCCATTATATTGCAAAACACGTGTTTGGAACATACTCTTTAAACAATTATATTATATAGCAAGTTCCATCAACCCATGCCAATTATATAACATTGTAATCAATGCACACGACAAAAATTGAATTATGGACCACGTATCCAAAATATTAATATGATAAAAGTGGATGATCATTAATTATACTATTAATATGCATGTTATTAATGTCACGTCTATATTTATTTCATGTAACTTTGGTCAAACATAAACGATGAGTAAAAGTGGTCGGGTCTAGATCTAAAATTCAATATCTCCAAATACCCGATCCGACCCCTTATTTATAGTTTTCTTCTAATATTTTTTAAACATTCACAAACCCTAACCTTGCAGCAGGTTTTTTCAGTCAATGTTTTAGTCCAACATTTCAATATGCATGAGTCATTCTTTTTCCTTCTTTTTTACCAACACGGAACTTGTTTTTTCCATTCTTCTTCATCTACATGGAGGAAAAGTTGCACCTCTCTAAAAATGCCCCACTGTCAGCTTACTCAAAAAGTCGTTGCACCTTATCGGCATTCACCATCGTGTGAAACAACGACCCTCCACACTTGTAGCAATTTGACAAATAAGACATTACAAAAATTGGGTCTCACAACACCATTATAAATTTGTTCAGTCCCAATGCCGACAATGGTGGATCTGTTACATGAGCGTAGATTTGTTCATGGGGCATGTGGTCTTTGGATCTGTTGAAGATGCATGTGAAGGACGTCTTAGGCGACAAAGGCAGCGCAAAGGGAGAGCCAGAAGAGGATGCACAGATATGCTTCCGATGGTTGTGGCCATCAGATAACCCATACACATCCATTGTTAACCATATTTGAAACCACCCGAACACTGATTAACCCCAATTGAAAACTAGTCAGATTTGGTTTTTGATAAGTTAAATTCGAATAGTGTTGGTTTGGTGTGTTGGGCCTGAATTCGGCCTAACCCAACCGATTTTCAAGCCTAATATGAATGAAGATTATTGTATGTGTTTTGAATGTGATAGTTATATCAATGTTGTTGTAAACCCTTGACGTATTGTAATGGGTTGATTTACTTCATGAAATGTAATGTTTCGAAATGAATGAGACAATTTTAGTGCTTATGGTCATTAATTTTAGTGTTGTATATAAACAACGAGTACACATAAAGTAAGGGCATCAACGTAAAGTTTGTTTCTTGACTACCAAAACTAAAGGGCATTCCAACCATTGTGCATCACTACAAAAGGTTCTTGACTCCATTAATAGAGCCATGAAGTAAGCCAAGAAAGTGCATGTTTAAATTAACAGTCTTAAATATAAATTTAGTTTATTCATCCTGCCAAAATAAAAGGGCTTTCCAGCCATTGTACTTAATTATATAATAGTAAAGGTTCTTCAATCCTTTAAGAAAGGCAGAAATTTAAACATGAAACTACTCCAAATAAATGACATTCATGATAGTAAATGTCCACAAAACATCGTAAGAGATGCATAAAATAACTATCTTAAGAGATGCATCAAAATAAAAGAAGTTGTAGTTTACGTGATTCAAACAGGACCCCTTATAGGCTTCAGTTTTTCCCTCATTTGTGGTATGGGTGTTGAGGTTGATGGTACTGGATCTGTTGGTGGTGTTGGCTAAAGTGATCGTCCTGCTTGGGTTGAAGGTTATGCTTCTGTTGATGCAGTTTATTACGGTCCAGATAATGTAGCATTAGTTTCCTTTGTTGCACATGGTGTTGATTTAGACTAGTTTGGTTGAGTGTTATGTGGGCGGGAACTTCGGTTGTGTCCAACAACCTTGTAGATAATACATCTTTTTTTGTAACCTCCCTTTCTTAATTCAGTATCGTCCTTCTCAATCTCTCAAGCCTCTAGTCTCCTTTTTTTTAGGCCTTCATGACACGACTCTTTTGTGTCGGGTCAATAGATTTGGATATGGAATTCTTTCCCAGGCTTGTTGACCATTGATTGGTTAGATGATAGAAGTGTAGGTTTCTTCATATGTTGACTTTCTAACCATTGGGAAATGAAGTCCTTTCCACTTAAATTAAGAAATCTCATTGCAGCAAAGGCGTGATTCAAGGAATTCTACCAATGGTCCACTTTCTGCATGTGCAGTCCATCTTGTCAATGTTGGCAGCAAACTGCTCTTCAATTTGAGATATGTGCCTAACTTCGAATAACTTTTCTGATGACCACCTAGTTTGGAATAAAAAAATGTTATTTACAATTGAGAACCTAATTGAGACTATTTCAAGACAAAAAATGACCAAAGTAAGATACTTAAAATAAAATGTGGAGCACAAAGTAAAACTGACCTTGGTATCCAATATCTAGTTAACTAGTCTATTTTGAACTTTGAGACAGATTGAGCCTTGATGTGAGTTCAACTTTGTTCTATTTTTTACCAATCTTTTCATTATGTAAACCCTAATATCCTCCAACATGCTAATTATGGGCTTACTCCTCTTCTACACTATTGCACTATTTAATCTCTCACACATATTGTTGACTAATATGTCACAATGAGCTCTTGAAGTGAACCTTGACCTTGACCAAAACTTGATATAGTGAATTTAAATCCTTGTAAAAATGCACATTAGATAAAAAAAGGAAATGAATTCAAGATACAATAAATAAAATCCAAGAGTGTGATTACGTGCCTTGGTGAAGTTGCAATCAAATGTTTGAAAGCATCCACATTAACCTCCTTGATGTTCCTCATCTCGATCTCCCAAGCTTGTGGATATGTGGCTCTTGCAACCTTCCGCATTAGTTGATGCAACTTTTTTCCAGGGAATTTCTTTCAAAAATTGGAGTATAAAATTGTTGGTCCACTCTAGGTAAAAGCTCTTGTAGTGTAGGCAAAAGACCCTTACATGTCAAATGAAAGTATTGAAAGTCAGATAATGTCAAATTGAAATGAAAATGAGGTAAATAACATCAGAGTTACACGTGAAATTCACCTTCTATTGGTCTAAAATCAAGCTGCATGCTATAACCATTATTTCCCCACCTAGGTCTTCATGAGTAGCTCTAAGAACCATGTCTAAGAGTCGTTGCTCTCAACTTCTACAACACCATATGCTATAGGTAATATTTGTTCATTCATGTTTCTTCCAAATATTGTTAATAACTCCCCTCCAAATCTACCTTTAAGAAGCATCCATCCAACCCAATGATAGGCCTACAACTTGTGAAACTATCCATGCATGCCTTCAAACATGCACAAAATCTCTTGAAAATTAGGTCACCTTGAACTTCCTCAACTTTGACCTTCATTGTTGAGCCTAGATTGTTCTCAGAAGCTCGTGTATATAATCATAGATTCTTTTGAATTGTTCTTTAAATGAATCCTCCACATTTTTTACTACCATGACTTTTGCCCTATAAGTCATATTCTTAGATATTTCTATATTCCATTTCCTACTTACTTTCTCACGCATGTCAGTTACTTTCATATGTGGCTTTTCTCTAACAGTTTTCTCCATGTGCTTACTTAACCATTTTGAATTCATTAATTTTAGGTTGAAATCTTTGCTACATGTATGAACATCACACATTTCAAGTTGCACAATAAGCACAATAAGCATATAATTTGCATTTTCTAGTTGCACCGACACATTTCATTGAAACTCCCTTCTTATCATTCTTAACAAATTTCAAATTCTTCCCATTTTGAAGGGAATAAGTTCACATAACATCTATGAATTCCTTCTTCTCAATAAAACAAGTTCCTACTTCCCATTCAAATTCATCCATTTTTTTGGCATTGAAAATGTAGGAAACCTACCATAACTCTCTTTAACAAAAGTATCCTCCTGACTATCTAATGCACTAACCAACTCATCAGAATGCCACTCGTTATCTAAAACAGGATTATCTTCAACTTCTACTCCCCCCACTATCTAAATCATTGTCTTGTACTGTCACATCTGGCCTAGAAGACTGTTGTCGTTTTTGTCTAACTTTTGCCTTTGAAGTCCCAACAACGTCTTCTGAAACATTTTGCACTTCACATTCAACATCACCATCCCACTTGTTTTCCATATTACTATCTACTTCACATTCAATGCTAATATCAAGTAGTCCTTTATCATTATAAGTTTCAGATCATCTTCGTGGTCTTCTTCACAACCATCTTCATCCTCTTTTCCACCTACACCACCATCATGCACCTCTTCCTCCATGTCACGTTAATCCACACCATTACCATCCTCCACGTGATGTTCACACACACCATTACCATCCTCCACCTCTTCCTCCACGTGATGTTCACCCAAACCATTACAATCCTCCACTTCTTTGTCAACTTCACCACCATAGTGAAACTGACCACCCTCTTCTATATCTTCTAACCCAGGTTAGCTTCAACCTCTAACTGTTGCTCCCCTTCACCAACACACCCAAACTCAGTACCCTATTGTATCTCTTCTAAACTAGGTTAAACCCTCTCAATGGCCTCTATTATCTCTGGTTCAGTCATCTTATGTACCACATACAGATGCACTACACCGTTTAGCCTGACTAAGTTAACCATATGCATAACACCCTTATCATCTGTCAAAAGTTCCAACCTATCTTCCAACACTGACCCACCTCCTAAAGAGTACCATATGTCCTTAATATGAACATGTCATAACTATTCCAATCCATCTACAACCTCAAAATAACTTCATTTGTCCGGGTCACATAACCATCATGTAGTTTCTCCATGAAATTGCAGTTTCCCATTATCATCAGATACAAAGCTTCCACTTTGATGGACCAACACTTCAAAACGTCCATCACACATCTCACCCTATATATACATATATGCCCATAAATTAATTAACAAATTACGGTCCCTACCACCCACACACCCAAATGGGGGACCACAAGTTGTTCAAATATTTAGACGACTCCTACATGAGTGACAAAAACAAAAAAAACAGAACCCCACCGCCACACCAAATATGCAATGAACTAAAATAACCCACCCACCCAATTAATCTCATAGCACAACAAACAAACCAAATATAAAATGAATTGTACTTAAAGAACAAAATCCACCAACCAAATCGTACGCACAAACCAACAATCGCAACATTTATGGAGTGAAGTCAAATAAAACACCAAAACCCAACAACGAAAACAAACTCACCTTCGCTGGTGATACCTCCATGAACTACAGTTTTGATCAACAACGAACACCCCCAAATGCCCTACAAACTACTTCGATAAACGACCGACGTGTCCAATTCTTCGTCCCTTATCCTTCCTTGCTCGTTCCACTCATCATTTTGCTCGAAAATCGAATGACAAATACCTAATTTGTAACCTAAGCCCAAATTGACCTTTTTGTTTTTTCCTTATTTAACGTATACCATATATTATATTTTACGTCAAAAAACTAGTCCACCAAACACTACCTATTGTACGTCGTTGTTAAAAATTTTAACAATGTTAACAATTTGGGCATATTTAATACATATTTAAAATAAAAAAAATTGGACGACTCAAAAGTCGAGGACTCAATTAAGATTTTTTAACCAAGAGAAGAGGGACTTTTGTGTATGATTAAACTAAAACAAAATAAAAGTTAGTATGATTAAGATTATAAGGTGAAGAAAAGAAAAAAGGTTTAATTACTCGGATGGTACCCACTTTGATACAAGTGTGTCAATCTGATATCCGCTTTTAAAAAAATGTCAATTGCATCCCAACTTTTGAAAAAGTGCTTCAATTAGGTCCCTTTCAGACGGAGTTGACTAACGTCGTTAGTCAACGTGCCACGTGTCAGTTTGTGGTTTTTTTATTTTTTTTTAATCTTTTTAAAAAAAATAAAATTTTTTAAAATTTTTTGAAAAAAAAATAAAAATGCCACGTGTCAGGTCCCTGTGTGTGACACGTGAAATTGTTAGTGCCACGTGGCACTGCAATGCCACGTGTCAGTGTCACTATCAGATGTCATTGTGTTGATTTCGATTTAGTCCTCATATATGTCTTTTTGTTTCAATTTAATACATACTTATGTGTATTTGATTCAATCTTGACTTAATTTTTTTTAATATTTAAAATACATTTTTTATAAAGTTAAAAGTAATTAAGTATAAAATTTTTACAAAAATGAAGTATTTGATATTTATATTAAAATTTAGTGGTGAAAGTCATTTTTAATAAAAAAAAAATTAGTATAACATTCAGACAAATAGAAATTTTAGTTTAAAATTAGTAAGAGATAATATTGTTCTATTTTGGAAAAAAAATAATAACTAACAAAATATGAGTACTTAATAAAAAAGTAATTAATAAAGTAATATGTTAAAAAGTCATTTTTAATAAAAAATATTAGTAAAATTTATACAAATGACAAATTTGGTATGAAATTGAGAGAAATAAGATAAATATTAGTACTTAATTTTGTAAAAATATTTACACTTAATTTGGATTACAAAAATATTTTACTTATTAAAAAATTTGGAACAAAATTGAATCAGATACAAGTAAGTAGATACTAAC
>Ga0209389_1005618_pt1 | contig 10720 bp, 6 predicted proteins | sample CowpearedBW_FD_187526 | JGI IMG/M metagenome (GOLD analysis project Ga0209389, IMG submission 187526) | Root nodule microbial communities of legume samples collected from California, USA - Cow pea red BW (SPAdes) (version 2) | ecosystem: Host-associated > Plants > Roots > Nodule | place: USA... | reverse complement strand
TTGCATTTTATTGTTTAAATGATATATTTGAGCAACAATATAACGTACAAGAAAAAAAATCACATATGTAGTAATATATTATTTGTTGTGCATAGATAATTTATCTCTATTTTTTAGTGTTAAAAATAATTGTATTATGTAGTAATATATTATTTGTTGTGCATAGAGAATTTATCTCTATTTTTAGTGTTGCATGTAACATAATGATAACTTTGTTTAAAATATTATGATTTTAAAATATATTCAATAGACAAAAAAAAAAATGTCTCTTATAAAGAGATCTCAATTATAAATTATTATAAATAGACATATTATGAAATATTTATTTATTTTTTTGTTTAGAACAATTTTGTTCAATTTGAAAGTTATGTTCAAATTAAGACAAAGGATAAAAATGTAAAAACATTAAAAGAAATAAAAATAATACTACCGAAACAATTGTCGATAAACTATAAAATACAAAACGTGAAGTTCTCTAAAAGATCAATATAACAAAAAGAGATTTTTTTAAAGACTAAATGTTTAGTGTAAAAGTTATCAAAAAAATAAAAATATATTACAAATGTCAACTAAAACAAAAAGTAAAAACTTTATTAAAAGAGCGAAAAAAAATAATCATGGGAGAACTCAACAAGAAAAGTGTCATCTAAATTACAATCAACTTAAATTATAAGTACAAAATCAGACACTTTTTTCCTGGTTGGTAATTGATGGGGTTAATATCCAACCAAAACAATCAAATATCAATAATTCTGGTACTAGACATATATTGCAAGATTTCTTAACAACTTCTGCATAGTAGACATTCAACAACTACTATGTTTTTGTAGCTAAGGTCCCAACATCTTCGCCTAAATTCTGGTAAAATAGACGGTATTCTTTTATACTTTTCTAATTATGGTTGATAGGTTAGGTAGAACACAACCAAGAGCAAGAATCTTATGATTCGTAGTTTCAATACTAAAATGAACAAAACAAATCTCTGTCATGTGATCTAACAAAAAGACATAGTAAATCCAGCCACAAAGCACAAGAAACTAAGATCACCCAACTTAACCAAGGACTTTAAAACCAATTTTGGTGAACCTTTCTCATGGAAAAAGATAAATCAAACAACTCATGAAGAGAAGAAAGATATGATGAATTAGGAGAACATAATTCTCCATTTCATCTCATATACATATATATATTGAACATATGATTCTATAATGTATGTTTTATCTTTACAAAGAAAAACATAAAACTAGAATCGAAGGTTAAAAATATGTTGCATTGAAATCAGCCTACTGTACTTTTAAAGATCAAACCCTCAATGCAACCTGGTCTTGCCATGAAATCTTCCTCTTCCCTGCCCTATTTGATCCATCGCCAACACTTCTACAAGCTGAGAGCTTGATGTCGTTGTGCTGCTCATCACTTCCAACTCTCTGTGTATTTCTCTTTGGTTCTTCAATCCTCATTAGTTCACTGTTGCCTTGCAACTCTTCTTCTTCTCTCTGCATCACACCAACCAAAAACTATGAGCATACTTGAACTAAACATAAACAACAAGAACCCGTGATGTAAACAGTATGTGCAAGTATGTGCAATTAATTACCGATATCTGGTTCAAGTCAAAGAATGGAGTTACACTCTTCTTTGTGGATTCTTTGCTGCTGTGAATTCTTTCCTTGTGATTCAAGTCTAGTGCTGGAGAAGCAGAATTGTGAATAGTACTGTCTTTTTTACTATAGGTAAAATTTCTAGCATTCTGGTTTAGATCAAACAGATGGCTAGTTTTTTGCAATGACACTTCAGCCACATTGGGTATCTTTCCATTAGGGTTCAAATGAGATGAAGAGTGGGATCGTGAAGTATGATCCTTTCTACTGTAATTCTTTCCCTTCGAGATAATGGGAGCTTGAATTTTGAGCTTTTGGGACTTTACAACTTCTTTCTTTGGTTGAGGCTTTGGAATAGGATGTTTTAGCAAGTATTTGTATCTATGCCTCAAAAATCTGCAGCCATAAGAGTGACAGTGATGTGAATAAGCACCTATGTATAACAATAAACTCCAAACTATGAAGATCCACAATCTACTTTGAGACATGAATCATTACCTAACTTCATCTTCCAGTATCAACCTTTTATGCTCAGCATCCTGCAATTTCCTTCTCATGACTTCTGTTTCCTGTGCATGTTAGAAATAAATTAGATTAGACCAGTTTTTGCATACTTATGTTGGCAAAAAACCTTTGCAGCAAAGCCTTGATGAGGCAAATAGAGAAATAAACACACTAACTAAATGACTGTCTAACAATCAAGTATTATTTAATTATTGAGTCCAGGATAAGATAAAGTGTAAAGTGGAAAGCCGAGCGGAAAATAAATGACATGAAACATAAACACACAAAACTAATGATCAAGTATGATTCAGTTCTTCATAATATAACTAGTTCCAATTTGATTTACAAACCCAAAATCCAAAAGAGACAACAAAACAAAGAAGTAATTAGCAGAAAAACCAAGAGGCTGAAGCTGAAAACTGTGCAGAGGAAAGAAGTAGAGCTTTATTAAAAATATATAAGAAAAAAAAAACAAAAATAAGGAAACTCACATCACAAGAACACCGCATGCTACTGTGCTTTGTGTTATTAAATACCCAAAAATTGGACATATAAGAAAATATATTTGGTTGGAGTCCAAAAACATTGATATGTGAGGAATAAGGGAACCAAGAAAGAAATATGAGATGAAAACAGATACCGTCAAGAGAGAAATGAGAACAAACCCATCATCCATCAGATCGGAACATAAACATGGATCAAATCCAAACAAACTGTCAAACACATGCATATTAATCAAAACAAAAGATCCCTTCATTGTTCCCACAGAAGAAAAAAAAACCCTCAATTTTCACAACAATCAACCATCACAGACCCGTTAGACCAAACAAATGATCATACATAGGAAACAAAATAGCAAACAAAACACAATCCTTTTATTGATTCCTCCTAAAAAAAATCCTTAATTTCAAGAACAAAGAACCATCATAGCCCCAAATCAAGCAAAAGCCCCGAGTACATAAAGTAAACACCCAGATCCAGAGAAACCCACAACCAAAAATTACAATCTTGGAGGAAAATACAAAAGAGGGGAAGACAAAGGCGTTACCTTGTGCAAGTCTTCATAATCCTGCAAGAGACTGTGGTGTCTGAGCCTAGACCTCTGATCCTGATAGACCTCAAAAGGAGGGTCCATGGAGACAACGCCTTTCATCTTCTTCATGAGATCAGAGAGAAATAAGAGGAGGCACAGGGCAAGAGCAAAGGAAAGCTAAAGGGAAAAGGCAGAAAGAGAGAAAGAAGAAGGTGGGTGGGTGGGGTGGGGTGGGGTGAGGGGTGATGGGTGATGGAACAAAACGTGAGTGAAAGAAATAGGAAAAGAGAGGCCCAAGAAAGAGAGAAGAGGGGAAGGGGTAAGAAGGTTCTCGCTTTCCTGTTTTCTCTGTGAGAAACTCTGACCGAGACAAAGAAACCCAAAAAGCCCACATAACTCGGTGAAAAATATTGTTGTTTTGAAAGAGCAGTGATGAAGATGGGATTTTTTGGGGGCTTGCAGAAGGGCAATTCGGGGAACATAGTTGTGATGAGAGAGAAAGAGTGAAATGGAGAGAGATGTATGGTGGGTTTGGTTGGAGGACATTTGAACACATCTAACTTCTCTCTTTTGTTTCCCATTCTTTGTTTTTTGTTTTTCTTTCTTCTACATAAATTTTGGTCCAGCTGGGCCATTGATGAGAGAGAAAGACAGATAGAGGGGTTGGGTTGGGTTGGATGGTGTGGTGTGGACTCTTTGGTTTTGATGGTAGGATGATGCGTGGAGTTTCCATGTTTCTTCTTTCCTTGTGTCATTCGTTGTTGGTGTCTGTGTAGAGAGAGAAATTGACGAACGTGTTAATGTGAATGGGTCAGAGAGAGAAAGAGGGTATTGAATTTGAAGATAGATAGATATGGATAGATAGATACATAGATTAGGGGCTGGAAAAAAGGCAAAGATAGATAAATGAGATGATGGGATGATGCTGTTTCTCTGCTACGCTGTAGCAGTTGTTGGTTCCAACCTTATTTTTAGGCTTTGGTTTTGTTTTGGCTTTCAGTACTTTGGTTTTTGTTGCCCTTCACCTCCCTCATCGTGCCATGGTGGCTTTTAGGAATCATTCAGATCCCCTTCCAACCATTTTTTTTTTCTTTTTTTCTGATATTCATGGGTCAATTGCTCTGCATTTACCTGTCTACCCTTCTCATTCATTTTCTTCTTCTTTTTTTTCTGCTTTTCACCCGTGTCCTGGGTGGAGAAAAGAGAAAACCCAACATCCTTTGTTTTTTCATCATGAACCGGGTAAAGTAAACAACAAAAATCCCACACACCCACCAACCATTTGCCAAATTGCCACATTATTTTCCCATGGAGAGAAGGGTTGATTGGGTACTTTACTTTGTCTTCTACACACTCCCAACTCAATCCCTATCTTTATATTTAATGTTTCCTCCATCTTCATGAATGGAATTACAAAGATCCCACCAGCACCTACTTTCAGACTTTTGTGAGTCACACCAACCTACCTACTTAATAGCCACTAATTCTCTTCATTGAAAGCTCCATCACCATTTTTTCTTTTCCTTTATCTCCCTCATTTTCAGATCTCATCTCTTCGTCTCACCACCTCCGCACCTCCCCCCTTTCTTTTGACTCATTTTGCACATAAATTAAAAAGTTTGGTTATAATTATTTTGAGTGTACTGCAACTAAAGTGCATGTTATGTTGGGTGGAAAACTTGTAATGGTGGCAATGTAGTTATTGTGTGTGCTGATAGGGGTAGTATTGGTTGTACAAAAGGTGAACCCACCCACTACTCAGCATCCACAGAAACCATGGTAAGAAATTTAAAACTACAACACGCATTGCAGAGAACTCTCCTCACACCACCAAGATTCTGAAAGGTGAGCAGTGAACAGAAGTTAGGGTAAAATAAAGCTGCTGGTGTCTGTTGATGTTGGGGTTTGGTTTAGTGCACCTGTTAACGTTTTTGTCGGTCAATATTTCCCCATGAACTCTGCTCTGCTATGTGTGAGAGTCTTTTCAATCACCCTTTAGCTTTCTCATATTCCCTGCTATCTAAGATCTATGTTAATGAAAAAAGTACTGAACTTGTAATCAGTTAATTAGTGAAAATTCATGTCGGTTAAAACAATTCACTAAACATGTTAAAAAAACAAAGAAATTTTGTTAAAAATATGTCACTAAGTATTTTTCATATCTACAGTTTTTACAGTTCTTTCTAAGTATCTTCCTTCAATTCAGGTTTGTGACGTGAAACTGAAGTTTACGAAGTTGAAATTAAGGACACATTTCTATTCACTTTCTTTGAAATCATTGAGAGGAAAAGGAAGAGTGACCTATTTGATGAGGTGTAAATTTGACAGTAACAAGTGAGAAACACATGGCATGCGACAATGAAAGCAATTCGAAGGGATCACTTGTTTGTTACCTTACGATTGGTCCAATCTACGACTAATCTTAAACACAAGTACAAACCGAGTTTTCGGTCTCATTGTCCAATTCATCCATTTAACCAATGCATCTCCATTATGTACTCCCGATTCCACCTTTCACCCTCCAAGCAAAAAACTTTGCCTTCTATCAATTTCTCCCCTCCCTTCATTAGGGTTGCTCCTAAGTTCAATAAAGTTTCAAACTTTTTCACTTCAATTAAATCTCATTTTAATTTATAAGTTAGGTATAAATTTTTAAACAAAAGCCCGTCTAGCTCAGTTGGTAGAGCGCAAGGCTCTTAACCTTGTGGTCGTGGGTTCGAGCCCCACGGTGGGCGATTTTGTGATTTTTCGCTTTTTTCTAAACTGTGGTTTTGTTACTCTGTTAATGGAATTGCTTTTCTATTCTACTACTTTTTGTATTCTGAAAAAATATTCAATTAATTTTTTGTATACATTTTGAATTAAAAGTATTTTGTAACACAGAACACCCCAGTTAAAAACTCGGGTAAGATTATTCAGTTGTTTATTCTTTGACCTTTAATTTATTCAAAACAATTTTTCCGTCGTCTTTTATTTTTTATCATTGCGATTTTGTTTTTCTTTTTCAGAACTGTTAAAAGTACTTTCTAATCCACTTTTAAAAAACTACATCACTATTACTAGTTACAATACATTAAAAGCAACAAAAATATTACATGCTTTATTTATTTAATTTGCACCACTAATGTTTTTATAGTATATAGCACTTTTCGTTCTTATTTATAAGATCTAATGATTTTAATATTGGTGTCACATTCAAATAAAAGTTTTCTTAATGCAACATTCATCACTGAGTGAAAGTGAAAAGTAGATTTTATCTTGTGAAAAAAGGATGAAGTTTATTAGTAGAATGTGTGTAAATTGTGGAAGCAAGAAACTATAAGATATATATTAATGAATGGTGCATTGATTTAACATGCTGAATTAACGTGTTACAGTGCAATATGTCAATGTTTTGGAAGTTGTTTTCCTGCCAAAAAGGACTTAAAAAGGGTGTAAGCTCGTTTTGGCTGAAACAAAGGAACTTCATGGCCTGCTCCTCTTACTGTTGCAAAAGTTAGACCATTATACACCTCTGTCCATCCTCCAACCTAATATATATGAAACAGTGTTATTTTCACGATTAAATTTTGTGACATTTTTAAGTAATTTTAAAATATAAAAAATTAAAAAATAAAAATAAAAAAATAAAAAAGTCATTTAAAAAATATTATCTCATATTACAAAAAAAAGTTATCAAAATTTAATGGTTAAAAAATCATTTCGTATATCTATGTTTTGTGGTTTTCAAATTTAGTTAGTTAACTGTAATACCTGTCCACCAGAGTACCATGGATACCAACGAGTTTTGATGCTGAGGTTAAGGTGGTTCAGAGAGAACCTTGTGGCAGTTACTGGAACAACAGAATCTGTGTCCCCGCTGTATTATAGCAAAACCAAAACACTGTTCATCAGTTTCTATTTTATGCAGATCAAGTATATCTGCATAACGTACAAAATTTAAAAATATTAACAAGCTTCTTAATTCTTATTATACTCATGCTGATGCTGCTATTGGGAGGAGTTTAGGTTATGGATGTAGGGTCTAGGTTGTCATACAAAATTTTATATACTAATGGTAAAGAATAATTCTAAATCTTATAATATTCTCTTATTTATATTGTATTTTACATTTTAAAGACATTAAATGTAATTTTTATGTAATAATTTTCTTGATAGAGTAGGTACATTTTATGAAGTTGTATGATGATTTTTAAGAAAAATTGTTAAATGATAGCAAAATTAGTCAGAAACTGAGCAAGCAAAGTATAATATTATTTTTATTTTATATTTTAAAAAATCACAGTCATTTGAAATAAGAAATAAACTTAAAATAAAGTTATATTTTTTTAATTAGCATAAAAAATTAAACATGTTTTTTCCAAATCAATATAGGACCAAAGTATATATGTATGTGAAAGTAGGGAAAAAAAAAGACTTGTATTTATCCTTAGTTTGTTTGGGAGACTTTGTCCTTCCTAGTCATAAAAAAAAGAAAAGAGTATTTAATAAACCTATTCTAAAGTTAAACAATAGTAATGAGTTTGATTTTTTTTCTTTTTTCTATTTTCTATATTGCCTCCTTTCATTTTAATTACAAGAGTCGAATAAAAAATACGGTTTTAAAACATTTGAAGTTTTCTACTGAATTTCAAAGGGTGTCAAACTTTGAATAGGTCGTGAATGTGATGAAGCAAATACTTTCATAAAATATATATATATGAAAATAATTGAAAGTATTTTCTATTTAACGATCATGACTATATTTGCATGTAAAGAAAAAAAAACGATATAAAACCATACCTGAATACCCATATTTTCAATCCTGCAGCAATTAACTCTTTGTATATAGGCAGCACAGAAATTTCAGAATCCTTCCAATTCTTTAGGAGCACTTCACTGTGCAACAAACCAAAGTTCAAATTTTGAAACTCGTAAGTTCATACAATTTATATGAACTGAATTTTGATTTCAACTCATTAGAAGCAAAATATCTAGTTTCTGCTAACAGTAGAATGCAGTGAAAAAACCAAACCTGCAAGCAGTCCATTTGTAAGGAATGCTGGTAAGATTTGCATGCATTGCTTTCTGCACTTCAGGAAGGTTATAGTATTTCTCTGCATAATTTTCAGTACATGGATCGTATCCTGAAATCATATGAAGATTCTTGAACCGTATGTGTTTGACAGTATTGTTCAGTGATATTGGGCACGTTGGGGTGTAGATGCTGTACTGATCTATTTTTCCAAATTCATAGTTAACTGCATAACTATAAGCATCATCACATTTTTTAGATGTTTCTTCTGAAGTGAAATTGCAGTACTTGAGAATGGATTTGTAGGAGTGATCAGATATCATAGAATGGCTCCACCAATATGTGATGGTTCCAATGCCATCATTGTAGCTATCAGTCACAGCATTTCCAACCTGCAGTTTTCATATCACAAGCAAAATGCATAGTTTTACTAAACAAAAGATGTAATTTTGATCCTTAGCATATATATTGAGTGAAAAATAATTGACTTACAATGAACCCTTTGAGATTAATAATTTGAGGATTGTTTTTGTTATAGTCATGGATTTTCTTAGCCAACTGGGGGACGTAGTGCCCTAAAGCATAAAATATTCACACCAAATGTCAGATAAAAAATTTCATTACACCAAATGTCAGATAAAAATTTCAAGTACCTGCATAGCTCTCCCCAGCAATGTAAAACTCTCTATATTTATACTGTGGAAACCTTGACAACCATCTGATTAGAAAAATCAGTGCATCTTGAGCTGTGTTACCAATTTGAAATTCTTAGAATGATATGAAAAATGGTGACAAAACTCAATTATATTCACAACTGCACATCAAAATTTACTTCTACCTGTTCTTTTGTCCCCTGAAGTTTTGAGATCGGAGCTGGTATTTGTGTATGAGAAGCCAACACCAGCAGGTGATTCAAGAAAAAGAATATTTGCTTCTGAAAACCAATTTGAAAAAAAGAAAGCAAAATTGTGTTTTCATCATATATTGTCATTCTGAAAGGCTTAACATGAATGAAAAGAGAAATCTTAATAAAAATATGTGGTATATTGTAATCGATGTGAATTACAAATCCTATGTAGTGAAGTGACCCAGTGTAATAATGATAAGAGTTGATTCAATGGACATTACCTCTGTTCCATGCATCTGGGTTGAGATACAGAGAAGATCCAGTTTTGTTTATACGGAATGGCCCAATTTCCTCTGATGCACCGTATGCTACAGATGAGCATCCAGGCCCTGAACCAGAAATGCAGAAATTATCAGTTCATTGTGACTGTTCAAACCTCACTTTTTGCAAGTAGATTTTGTAGAATTAAGTTAAATTTAAAAGTTTAATTCTTAACACTTTTAAACATTATAAGCAATAATGCAGGTGCCTTTTGTGTAGTGAGGAAACTAATGTTTGATACTGAGTTTCATTGTCATGTTTTACTTGAAGCTTTAGGTTGTATAAGATTATGTATCTGCCATATTTAACAGATACACTAAAAAAATTACTACACAAACTTTACTTGCTAGTAGTTTGAAATGTGGTGCCCTTTTTAGCCTAATCAGAGAACTGATATGGATATGCAAGTGCAGTGTGGAAATCCTTATAATACCTACCACATTCTCTAATTAAGCCATAAAGTTTTCAGCCTTAAATTTCAACCATTATAACTTTTTGGTTTGTTGATGAGTGTGGAAAAAGATCTCAAACTTTCTGGTCCCAGAATTTGGATGGGACAGGACCACAGTGGCATTTTGCAGCATTATAAAGTCTTGACTTTCTTCTTAAATTTTTGTCTTTGTCAGTTAACACCTTTTGATTACTTATGGTTTTTGGTTTAAAAAATTGCAAACCACAGGTCTTAAGGATACTGTTAAACAAATAAAAAAAAGTAATACTTTGTTCATATATATTGATTTGTATTTCATACATAACATGTATATTAGTTTGCATACACAAGTAAAATGTAAATTTTAAAAATACTTAAGTAGATGTTGTTAAAATTATAAATTGTATATTAAAAAAGGTTTGATATAAGGATTTACTTTGTGATATAAAAAGAATTAAGCTGTGAAACATGAATATATTTTTATATAGTGTTTGTATAAATACTTTTACAATGTTAACTAATTGGAGATAATCTTATAAGTGATTAAAGTAATTATTAAAAAAATAATGAATTTAATGTTATAAAAGTAATTCTTGGATTAATTGAATTGAGGTAAACTTTATACTAAACTCCAATTAAGTTCTGAAAACATATAATTTGAAACGTAGAAAATAGATGAAAAAGTCAAACAACTCCGGTTGAATCGTGTGATTTCAATACCCTAAAAAATATGAGAGAGACAGGTACCCAAAAGGGGAGAATTAATGAGAAAATAAGCATCTTTTTGAAGGTACAAAATGGAAAGGTTAGAGTTCACTATGCGTTGAGTTGCTGTTGTTTCTGTTTGTTTTTCTACCTAAAATACAAAGAGGGAACAAAAAGGTTTTGTTTTTTCTTGGGTAAAGCATGGAATAGGTTCTTCCAAACAGGGAATATATGTCAGAAATGGAACGAATATGGCCCAAAAAAG
>Ga0209389_1005615_pt1 | contig 10723 bp, 8 predicted proteins | sample CowpearedBW_FD_187526 | JGI IMG/M metagenome (GOLD analysis project Ga0209389, IMG submission 187526) | Root nodule microbial communities of legume samples collected from California, USA - Cow pea red BW (SPAdes) (version 2) | ecosystem: Host-associated > Plants > Roots > Nodule | place: USA... | reverse complement strand
CCAAATAAATTGTCATATACTTTCATGATGACATCCAACCTATAATGGGGACTTATGTACATGCTGAAGTGGTGATGTGCATGCTTGCAAGCTGCAATAACATGTGAACATGGTAGATGTATTTTTTGAAACTTTCCACAATCGCACCACCTTTCATCTAATCTGACTACAAATTTTCCTACAGGACATACTTCTCTAGGATTGACCATCTCCTCCACTCTGAATCTTGTGGTATTTCTATCAAATTCAAGGATGTGGTGCATGTTTGACTTGGAGTCTGCATCTTGTAAGAAGTTGGTCGCATATTTAAAGTACACATGATCAGCACTGACCATTGCAGTTATTTGCGTACTTTTTTTGTGAAGTATGTGTTGCACCTGGTGTACGTGGCCAATACTATGGATGAAATTGGCAAATTTCTTGTCTTCTTCAGGACAAAATTTATTGCTTCAGCCAAATTCGTTGTTACGTGACCCCACCTTCTTCCTTGATCATATGCAAGACACCACTGCTCCCTTGGAATTTGGTCTACCCAAGCTACTGCTTTTGGGTTGTCTTCTTTAATGATGTTGTAGTAGTAGTTACAACGTGACTCCGTCAATGCGTACGCTACAAATATAATTATAAGAAGAAATTATTTTCTAATAATGGGTGTGAAAAATTAACAGCCAAAAAAATGAAAAAGACAAATTTACATGTAATAACTTACCCATGTTGACGAGGTCCTTTTTCAAAGTTGTATTCTTGAATCTTTTTGTAAAATTTTGTGCAATGTGTCGAATACAAAACACCTACACGCAGTTCCCTTCAGTCTAGCCACTACTGGGTCAGTTGAATGTTGCACTGATTGAATTGTGGCGGTTTGACATTAAGCATAAATTTTGTTGAGGCGTAATGTGTGTCCTTAGGTTTTTAAGGAAAAAAAACCAAGCTTCGGCGGTTTCACCCTCTACTATAGCAAATGCAATGGGAAAAATATTATTTCTCCCATCTTGTGCAACAGTTACTAGAAGGGTGCCTCCATACCTTCCGTAAAGGAAGGTTCCGTCCACTTGCACTATTGGTTTGCAAAATGGGAAGCCATCAATGCATGGTTTGAATGTCCAGAACACTCTTCGAAAGTGTTATTGGTTTTCTAGGACCTCCTCCCCATTTGTAATTGGACTGGTTTTCAACTTGTATACAAACCCAGACAAATAAGTTTGCATGGCTTGTAGTAGGCACAACAATCGGTTGTAAGACTGTTCCCAATTTCCGTACACATCTTCAATTGCTTGTTGTTTTGCCAACCATGCCTTTTTGTAGGTTGTGTTATCTCTCATAGAGGTCTGGATGAAAGAAATTATTGTTGCAATTGGTGTGGATGGGTCTGACTCTACCATTTGTCTTACATGTTGAGATATTATTCTTGAGCCCAAGTGCCTGTGGTCTTGTGTTATGAGTTGTGTGGCACATGTGTGCACACCTTCAACCTTTCTAATTTCTCACACTTGGTCCCTTGTACGTAATATTGCTTGACATTTCCAAGGACACACGTGTTGCACACATTGCACCTTCAACCTTGTTTTGTTTGAGTGTGTGGTTTTGTAGGTGTAATGGTTTGTTATGTGGTACCTATTTAAAGCATCTAGAAGTTGTTCCTTTGTTTGGAACCTCATTCCTTGGGTCAGTGTACCAACATCGTACTCAAAGTTGTCATGCAACATTGTGTGGTGGTCTGGTTGTATTCTTCATATAATTCGAAGTGTTATGGTGGGTTAATGGGGACATGTGTTTGAGGGTGAGGGTGTTGTTGTTGTATGGTGTGGACATCTAGATTTTGGTCATGGTCATCATGTTGATCAAAAAGTATATTGTCCTCATCTTCGCTAAATACGTCTAAGGATGTTGTAGGTAGACCTAAGTTTTCAACTTCTACAATAGTTGGAGGTGAGAACCTTTGGGTGTTGTGATGTGCAGGAGTTTGAAAAATATTTGAGGTAGACAGACTAGTTAGTAGTTTGGTATATGACTGTATATCATTTCCCCAATCCCCTAGGTAGGTAGTGTTAAGGTCAAATAGTTGTTGTTGTGGTTCAGTGTTTGGATGTGGATTATGCACATCAAAATGTGTTAAAGAAATATTTTTAGAAGGTCTCGTACATGAGTTGTAGGTGGTGCAGAGTTCAATGGATGTAACAGTTAGGGCCTGTATCATGTTGAAAGCACCATCCAAGTCGTCATCATCTTGGATTTGAGTGGTTGTGTATGTCACATGTTGGCCACAAACTTTAGTCGGAAATTTAAAGTGAATAAATGGAACTTCATCCCTTGGATCTCTATTTGCCTTGTCCATTATTATGCGAATAAGTTTGGACAAGCTGAAACCTTTATGGATGTGAATCATGATTGCCTTTGCAGATGCAAAGTAGACACCAGTTTGAGCGTCATTGGCGATTTCTCCATCGTCATATACACAGACAAACATGGACCCTTCCATCTGAGGTTGTGGTTGAACCTGACTTTTGATGATTTTTCAGAGTGAAGAGAAATTGCAAGATTAAGATTGAGTTTCGAAAGTGATAGTAGTCTTTTATACCAAAATTAAAGTTATCATGTCACTTTCTATTATGTGAACATGTGACTTACACGATAGTTAATGTTATCATGTGAGTGACACGAACTTTTAAGTACTCATGTGATTGACATTTTTTCTTATGTACCCATGTGAATGGCATGAATTATTATGCAGCAATATTACTGGCACGAATTATTATGCAGCCATGTGACTGGCACGACCTCTAATGTTAACATGTGACTTGACTACATTTTATAAGAGATTAGCATTTGACCACCCCCATTTTGTAAGTTCAAATTCATTGAAATTAAAAGTTGCATAAAAATTTGATTAAGAAGAACGTCATAAATAAAAATTCATACTTTAAATAAGAAAATATAAACTTCAATCTAAGTTGAGGGACATATTGAAGTTATTAGAAAAATCAAAATAAACTTCGTCAAGGATTGCGTTGTTATGTCTTGCTGTAATAAAGGCCATTATCCCAACTAGAAGATGACATGCTTTCGTCGTTCCCAAGTAAAAAATGGACTCAACATCGTCATCTCCACACATCGTACAAGATCGGTAGTGTGTAATGCCGCCCAATATGAAGATCGATAACCTGTAACGTAAGTCTACTTCATAGTCGTGCAATGTTGCACCATTGAATTCCTTGAGGATTGCCTGCTTAAGTTGGGACAACGTCATAGTATTTGTTATGGTCACCCATGACGTGTTGGAGCTAATGAATTTATCGGAATAGTTATTTTCAAGATAGATGCTGCCATTAAAGTACACCAACACAATGAATGTTGTAGATGTCATTGGGGGATAGGAGTTTGCACTGACTTGATTAGATTGATGAATGAATTGATCAAGGGCATTATTTATAGCCTGGATGGCTCAATGTGGGTTATAACAATGACAATTTTTGTTTGTTTATGTTAACGGTTTAGATTCAAAGTAGAATAATCGAACGCACAAGATTTAAATCCACTTTGTAGAAAAACCTTGGATTTTTTCATAGTGGTTTGTGATGTTGTGATTTTCCCTATGTGTTGCAACTTTAATTATTTGGCATGTGATATGTCAAGTTAAAAATAAAAGCACTGCACTTGATGAGTGGTAGGCTTTAGTCAATGTTATCACGTGATACCAACATCACAGGCACAATTGATATACACACTGTACGATGAATGTCAATCAAGCTTTATCCCACTTTACTTTGTCACGTGAACCCACTTTAATGCAGGGTTCAAGATTTTTTTTTAACTATCAAGTAACCAATTCGCTTATAAATTATTAGGTCGTTCAGTTCACAACCATAACTGCTTATTACCAAAACAAAGATGGTGATCTATCACGAGAATCACATTCATAATAGTTTTCTTGTTGCTCTTAACTACGAAGGTCGTATTAATTGTGCTTTTTATGTGTCGACTACTATGAATTTACAGATGTTGAAAGAATAAATTGCAAGTTATCATTATTACAGTCAGGGAAGAAGAGTCAAAGATGTATGGTTTCACAAGCCCGTGTTAGGACGTTGAGACCAGTATGAAACAATTAAGATCCTTACAGATGATGATGTTCGCGACATGGTTGCCTTCTTCCTTCCATTCCCACATGATCTCCCAATGAAGCTTTTAGTGATCTTACATCCTCCTGAAGGTGACAACTTGGATGCAACAAACTCAGCTGCAGGCAATAATGTCGATGACTAAAGCTTAGTTCTTTAAGTGTTTATGGAAGTCTGAATAGCGTGTTTAGTAATCTTTATGATAAGTAGTTAATTTGCATTAATGACTTTAGTGTGTGCAATGTAATAAAGTATTTTTGTTTACAAAAATGATATTCGGACAAATTTTTTTGACTTGTTTTTTACAATATGGATGTCAGATAATGGAAATAGTATGATGGAAAATTTGTTTAAGAGACTAAACTTTGTGATCACAATACCATATTTAATTTTTTTTAAATATGCACGTACAGTCCAGAATTTACAACAGTACTTCCCACATATTAATTCTTTACTCCCCACTTACGGATGAGTTGAGGATTTTGACAATTTTGAAGCACTAGAAACACGTTTGATGGTGGATATTCAGTGTTTAGGTTATGGAAATTGAATGAAGGAAAATGTGTGTCAATCCCTGCATTGTGTGATGACAACACGATATTTGAATTTTTCAAAAAGATGCAGTTCAAAATCTACAACACTACTCCCCACATATTAATACTTGACTCCCCATGTATGGATGAGTTGAGGATTCTGACAATTGTTAAGTACGACAAGAACCCCTGTTAGTAAATGGAAATTGTAAGATGAAAAATTTATGTAACGAACTGAATTATGTGATCGTAATAGCATTTTTATTTATTTTTTAAAATCTGCAACCTCAAAACATAATTTTCAACTTCAGTCCCCACATATTAATGGTTGACTCCCTACTTATGAATGACTTACAGATTTTGATAATTTTAAAGAGCCATAAAGACCCACGATGGTCAATATTTAGTGTTTTAGTCATGAAAATTTGAAGATATAAAATTTGAGTAATTGACTGCATTGCGTGATCATAAGACGATTATTGACTTTTTTTAAAATCTTCAACCTCGGAACATAATTTTCAACTTCACTCCCCATATATTAATGGTAGACTCCCCACTTACGGATGACTTGCAGATTTTGATAATTTGAAAAAGCCACAAACACCCACAATGGTGACTATTCAATGTTTATGTAATGGACATTGTATGATGCAATATTTGTGTAACTGACTGCATTTTTTTATCATTCTCCATCCCTTGTAATCCATCCTAGCACCAAAAAATGTAACATTTGGGTTAAATAAAATTTATCTTCACATGAATAAAATTTATTGGTATTCACGAATTTTTTGATCTATGAGCCCGAATTCTGAAAATGTGTGTGCACCGTGTAGTCACCTTCATACAAGCTTTAGTCGCCATCATGTTGTTCAAATAACATGTAAGATTAAGTTTGAAAAGGTCTTTGCACATGATAGATTGTCAGATTCACATTAATGACCATTGACATGACAATGCACCAACCTCAATCTAAGGGATGTCATTCCTTTGAGTAATCCAACGGCTAAGTTTTCCCTCATGAAGTCTTGCATTGTCTATAAATGTTTAATTTTTTTTTTTTCAATTCTTGCTATCGAAAGAAACCTACAAAGACTGAAAAAAAATGTTGCTATAGAGACAACAAGAGCATAGGGCTGTATACATTTCTTCTCGGGTATGTCAACTTCATTTCTTATTAACACACCTAAGTTTTTATGTAATCACATATTTTACTTCTTTGTTTAGGACACAGAAGGGAGCATTGTGTCGACTTACTGTCACTCCATGCTTGAACCTCATCCAAGTATTATGCCTATAATATAAGAAGTAGGGTTTGGCGGTGTGGCTAAATTGCGACATCTAAAGGTTGACCATGGTTTAGTGACTGCCTTGATAGAAAGGTGGAGGCCTAAAGCACACACATTTCATTTTCCAACTGAAGAATACACCATAACCTCGCAAGATGTCTCACTTCAATTGGGGATTCCTGTCGATGAACCCCTTATCATTGGTCCAACTATGTTGGACTGGGACGAGATGTGTGATACCTTATTAGGTATAATACCGGTTAAGGAAGAATCGATTATTGGTTCTATGATCAAACTAAAATGGTTAAGGGATAATTTGTTGCCTATAGATGAAAATTTCAGTATTGAGGTCATTCATGCACATGCTAGAGCTTATATATTAGGACTTATTGGAGGGGTTTTAATTCTCGATAAGACTGGGAATAAAGTACATTTAATGTACTTGAACTATTTGACTAATCTTCGAAGAACCAGGAGATATAGTTAGGGTTCAGCGTGTTTGGTTGTGTTGTATAGGGAGATGTGCAGAGCAACAGATGGACATGTGAGGACTATGGGTGGATGTGCTTCGTTGTTACAATCATGGGTATGATTTTGGATGCCCTTTATTGCACCCATTTCAAGAGTTCCACCAAATTTTCTGCTAGTTTGCCAATGGAGCGACGGTCGAGTACTGAACTACAAAAATGTCCCCCACAATGATTTATGCGGATACCAGGCAAGGATAGATCACATGCAGCAAAATCAGGTAACATTTACCATTTCTATATCGATAAATGGTTGTAAATGAATGACTAACATTTTCAATTTTTGTTGTAGTTTATTTGGGTTCCTTATGAGGGTTTGGGCTCTATTATTGATGTTGAAGCATATTAGGACCAAGCAATATGGATGTCATGCACAACTTTAATTTATTTTGCCATTGTGGAGTGGCACCAGTCACACAGGGTGAAGTTACAATTTCGGTTATCACAAGAGATCCCTGAAGAACCCAACAACCTTGATCATCTACATAAATTAGACATTAGGGGGAGACAAGATAAGAACTGGGTTACTAGACATGCACAATGGATAGAGGTTTGGAATAACCGGTGTGACCTAACGTTGAATGGATTACCGATGCTTAGGCCACTTCAACACACAATGGAGTACATGTCATGGTACATTTCAAACTCATTTTTGTATTTGTCAGTTCCACAAATGTTATATGATCCTAGAATGCATCGTGCATCAACATCAGCAAATGTCTCTCCACCACAACAAACTAGGCATGACTTCAACACTGCACCTCCACCATCAGGTATGGAGGGAATAAAGAATTCAATTTCTTCAAAGTTAGAACTAGGCATACGAAGTATGTTTGCAACTTATGATGAAACACCACCTTCTGCACAACCGTGGTTGCGTAAATATCCTCAAAGTCCAAATTTCTTAGAAGGATTGGATCAGCCTCAAGAAGGCTTAGTTTACTACGTCCACAATCCATATGCAAAAGCATCATCATCTGCTGCGCATGATGATCATCAACATGAGGATGAACATGAACCACAGCCTTCACACGTAGAAGAACCTAGACCTGAAGTGCGTAGGAGGAATCCCACTAGAAACAAGCGTCGACCACGGTGTGGAACTAGACACCACTACAGTGATTAAAAGGACAAAGATGTAGTTTAATATTTTATTACATATGAAATAGGTCGTGTTTATGTGTTTGTAAGAGTTTACCGTGTTTAACACAATTTCGAAGATCAACAATGGAAAAACTTAATAATTCCAAATGCTTCATTGCTAAATAGCGAACAACAATTTCTTTAGATAAACTCAACAAGTTCAATGATCTTAAAGACCAATGTTACAACATACAAAAAATGAACTAAATAGGTACAAAGTTGTCACACTTCTCAACTTTCATGAAGTTAACATAAAAAGATATTGTCGTCGTAGGGACCATCATTGAGTGCCACTGAATGGCATGTTGAAGATATTCGTCATTCCTTACAAAAAGGAACTCATCAATGCCTTCCGCAACAAATTTAGGAGGGACATGGTACCACAAATGGCTTAGTGGGGGCTCAGATGGTCCCATCAAATGACTTCTCATGATGATGCGCATATGGTTAAGAGTAACCTCATTTGGAAGTCTACATAGGGAGAACCTTCCATCTTCAAAATCAATAGCAGCATTAAAGGAATTATATGCATTCAACTCCTCAAATAAAAGCATTTTTACTTATTATACTAGAGCACTCCACAACTTTCAAACTAAGGAACCACAACCTTAAATATAACTGACTATCTTCACCTGGATAGCGTGCCAAGAAACATATTTACTCTCACTACTGTAAAAGCTGGCGCATCTTTGAAATAAAGGGTCTCAGTTGCACCTTCTAATTATGACAAGACTTATCAACTTTATTGGGAGGTGCCAAAGCTGATTTATTATATTACTCTTCTAAAAGGTAATAGATACTTCAAATGGGATAACGTGCCAATTCAGAAATTTACTTTGACCATTGTAAAAGCTTACGCATATTTCAAATAATTGGCCTCACTTGCACCTTCTAATTATGACAAGACTTCTCAACTTTTTTGGGAGGTGCCAAAGCTGATGTATTATATTACTCTTCTAAAAGGTAATAGATACTTCAATTGGGATAACGTGCCAATTCAGAAATTTACTTTCACCACTGTAAAAGCTGACGCATATTTCAAATAATTGGCCTCACTTGCACCTTCTAATTATGACAAGACTTGTCAACTTTATTGGGAGGTGTCAAAGATGATTTATTATAGCACTCTTGTAAAAGGTGAAAAATACTCCAATTGGGATAATGTGCCCATTCAGAAATTTACTTTCACCACTATAAAAGTTGACGCATATTTGAAATAAATGGCCTAACTTGGACCTTCTAATTATGACAACACTTGTCAACTTTATTGGGAGGTGCCAAAGCTGATTTAGTATATCACTATTATAAAAGGTGACAGATACTTCAATTGGGATAACGTGCCAATTAAGAAATTTAATTTGACCATTGTAAAAGCTGACACATATTTAAAATAAATGGCCTCACTTGCACCTTCTAATTATGACAACACTTGTCAACTTTATTGGGATGTGCCAAGGCTGATATTTAATTTAGAAATTTACTCTCACCTTGCAATTTGGACAAGACTTGTCAATGCTATTAGGATAGTGTGCGAATAAAGATACATAATTTTACCACTTCATAAAGATACATAATTCAGAAATTTACTCTCACCCTGCAATTTGGTCATACACATTAGACCAAAATATTCATCACCACTCCCCATTATTCTACTTTATACTCACCACTTATGGAATGATTCATGCATGGTACATTATGTACATAAAAAATTTAGCGAGTATGACAACATTCACTACTGGGTTATGTGGACGGTGGACCTTTTTGAAATTGTGCTAATACTGATATTGTTTGTAAGTGAGGAGTACAGAGGTAGTAAGTGGGAAGTTGTGATGACTATTTTGGTCTTCATTACCTAATTTTTATATAAAAATCAAATTTCATTATGAACATAATATCCTCACACTAACCTTAACATAGTACAAATTCATTTCCATGACCATGACATTAAATGATGGGTAATGTGGCCACGTGGGTTTTTTAGAATTTTCGAGTCACACTATGTTCGAAATTGAGGAGTGAAGAACAATTAAGTGGAAAGTTATGTTGGATATTTTGGTCATTAGTACCAGTTTTTGTTTCATATTTTGAGTTACTACAACCGATAATAAAAAAATTTACAATAACTCTCCATTTAATCCAACACGGCTCCCCACATACCATTTACGTTACTTATGGGATAATTTGTAATGTTCACCATCCAAATAAGCTACTATTCAATTTGGTCTTCATGGAAATAATTTACTTTTGTTGTTCATAACTCAAGATCAAAATGTCTATTGTAACTCCCCACTTAATCCATCATTAGTCCTTACCTACCTCATTCATTAGTTATGAGACCTTTTTTCCATTATCCCCATCCAATTAACATTTAGTAGTCCTAAAAATATTATTGTGCTATCATATGATTACAATGAACATTTTTCTCTTGACTCTCAAGTTTTATATTTTCCATTTTTATACTTTTCATTGAATTACTGCAACTGATGTTCAAAATAATAAGAATAACTCACAACTTAATCCAACAATACTCCCCACATACCTCATACATACTTTAAGGGACATCTTTTCATTACACCATTCAAAAAAGCTGCTTTTCAATTTCGTGGTAATGAAAATAGTTTTTTTCTATGATACAGTGACAACGAACATTTTGTCTTAACACTCAAGTTTCATATTTTAAATTAAAAAAACAAACTGTTAGCGATGTTCATAATATTAAGAAAAACTCCCCACTTATTCCAGCATTACTCCCCACATAAAGAATGCACAATGAAATGAAAGTCCACGAAGGAAAGATTCCAAACACAACACTCAATTACTCCTATTAAAAAAAATTAATACTACACAAATTATAAAAAAAAATTAAATTGACGTTTATATTTTCAAATTACACATAAAAAAACTTACTACACAATACAAAATCTATTTTTAAATCAACAAATTCAAAAAAAAAAATGTTATTTTTTATCTTTCAAATAATACCTAAAATAACTAAAAACACAATACTAGATCTATTTTAAAAAATATATATTTAACCTTTAATGTAACATTTTTTACAAAAAGAAAACAAAAAATAACTCTTATATATATTTTATTAAAAAATTTAAAAATATTAA
>Ga0209389_1005607_pt1 | contig 10726 bp, 5 predicted proteins | sample CowpearedBW_FD_187526 | JGI IMG/M metagenome (GOLD analysis project Ga0209389, IMG submission 187526) | Root nodule microbial communities of legume samples collected from California, USA - Cow pea red BW (SPAdes) (version 2) | ecosystem: Host-associated > Plants > Roots > Nodule | place: USA... | reverse complement strand
AACTTTTCTCAAAGTCTTTCATTTCTTTTTTGTTTATTGTAATACCTTAACAAAGTAATTAATTAAATAAGAAGTGGATCAATTATAGTTAAATTAGAATATTATCAAAACGTATTTCTAAACAAATGAATAAAGCTTCGTATGACTTACGTAATCTCTCCGGAGAGTCGACATTGTCCTTTAATAAAATACCTAATTAATTACTAAATTAAATAATTAGGTACATTAATGCAAGTTAAATCGGAGTTTTATGGATTACGATATCTAGTCAGTTCTTGCTTTATAGTTAAAAAATCATCTATTAACGAAGTTTACTCACTTCTACTGTATTAGGCCGCCATTAAGTATTTCAAGTAAGTTTATAACAATATATATTGAATAAATAATATTAATAAATAAAAAATATTTGAGATAAATGTGTTTTTGGTTTTTATAAAAATTTATCTTATAAAAATAAAAATTAATTTATATTTGAAATTTTGACATAATTTAATTTTAATTTTAAAAATGCATTAATTTAATCTTTTTAACTAAATTATATTAAGTTTATTTGATATTTTAAACATGTTTTATAATAATATTTGAATTATTTACACTATTTTACATATTTTTATTTCAATGTTAAATAAATTAAATAAAATTTGATTAGCATAATTAAATTCATGCATTTCTAAAATTCGAAAACTAAATTAGAGTAAAATTTTAAAAAATGATTAATTCCAGTTTTTATTAAAAATAAAGAAATAAAAATATATTTAACTCATAATATTTTAACATTTTAACATGTAATAAGGATGAGACATAGCTATTTAAAACAACTTATTACATATGATAACACAATATTATTCAATGAAAAAGAATTTTATATATATATATATATATATATATATATATATATATATATATATATATATATATAGATATATATATATATATATATTAGCAAACACACATGCGTTATCGCGTATGTGTATTCGCATTTTTTTATTTTCAAGAAATTTAAGTTATAATCAATAACAAATATATAATTTTTAAAATAGTTATTAAATATAAAATTAAAAAAAAGATACGTAAAAAAAATTTAAATAATGGTTTAAGACAAGAGATTTCTAGAAAAATGATTAAAAATAAATTATTTATAAAATAATTAATTTTTAAAATAATTAAGGATAAAACAAGTATTATGAAATGTGGATAAAAAAGAAAAATCCTCTTTATTGTTCGATTAAGACTATTTCTTTCTTCCTTCCTTCCAAGGATATCATCTATTATACTTACACTTTTTCTCTTTTAGCATTCGTGTTTTGGCTGAAAAATTATCAAATAAACTCACATTCAGGAGATAGATCCAATACCGATGTCCATCTAAGAAGGGTCACACAGAATGTCCTTCGATTATCCAGGTTAACAGTTATAAAAACAGATAATGTCCTTTGATAAATTCAAAAGACAAGGATTGTATTGTACTGTAGCTAGTAGCCAAGCTGATGTCCCCAAAAAGTTAATCGAACAAAATTTATACCCCAGTGCCCCCACCCCCACCTCCCCGACACGAGTTATGATTTTTCTTTTTATGTTGTCACCAAAAGATATGCCAGGCCTTTCAGGTATTCAACAATCTCTGATCCACCAAGCTTTGAACTTCCAAATACTCTATCAACAAATGTGATTGGAACCTATACACAATAAAATTTTATGTCAGCTATGCAGTGAAAATGAACAAAGTGATAAGCCTTGAACAGGATAAGTATTTGGAAAGGTGATAGAGGTGTAGCAAAAACAAAAAGGATGGGGTGGGGATGAATGCTAAATTGCCGAAGCACATTATTAAAACATTAAAACTCGGCCTAATCAACTAGCATTCAAATTTCCCACATGAATTAGATGAATACATAGATTCAAATATTAAAGTTTAGAACATCATAACAATTTTATCCAACCAAACGCATATAAATTTCACTGTAATCAACTAAAGTTCCAAAGATATAAAGGCAGCAAAATAGTAGAAGGAATAGGCATTTCCTAAACTATTTGATCAGTTTACCATTTCAATTTTCAAGCAGTTTACATACAGTGCAAGGATTGTATGTGTACGCTTATCACTCATATTTTTAATGTGAATATCAAACAAATCTTTCGTGATTAGATAGTTACATGTCACACACACAGAGGAATGTCAAATTGGGCCAGCCCGGCCAATTGGGCCAACCCGGCCCATTTAAGACCGACCCGTTTCTAACCCACCAAAATCGGGTCGGGTCGAGCCAACCTAAAATATGAAAATGGGTTAGGAACTTCAACTTGTCGCGCCGATGGACGGGGTGGCGGGCTAGCCTGCCTGTCCGCTGACTACAACACTACGTTCTTGGTCGCGCACCACACCTCTGGCAACATACACAACCACGTAAAAGGAGAACAAGAAAGAAGTAAAATTGTGCTCACAACAATGTTTTCCAATCCGCAACGCAATCGAAATTTCCAATTTGTGGAATCCCCAAATCGCACAATCCCTAGATCACAAAATCCCCAATCCCTAATTCGTAAAATCCCCAATTTCTATTAGAAACGAAATGGAAGAAGAGGTTACAACAGAATAAACAAAGAGAAATACAACAGAGTTGCCGACCGTGGTTTTCGATGAGCAAAAGGACTTTTGGGTGTGGTTGCCACTGTGGGTGTCGTCGCCGATGATGAAAATCGCTATAGTTGTCGCTGAGGGATGGGAATTTGTCTTGTGTTTTCGCCTCATGTGTGGGTGTGGATTATGTGTTGTTTTGGCTAAGAAGAACATCAAAAATCGTGTGGGGCTTTCTGGGTTTTTCCGCTAAAGAGGAAGAAGGGAAGAGAAAAGATTTGTATAAACAAAAAAGAAAACAGGTTGACGAGTTATAGCAAGTTGGCCCGTCTTGTAGCCCAGCAGGCTGGTGGGCCAGGCGGGACGGGTTAAGTGGCTCGCAGGTTTAGAACATATAACCCGACCCACCTCTTCTTGGCATGCTAATTGCCACAACATACAAGCATGGATAGTGTCTAGTAGATATGGTAAAGGGGGTTCCTTAGTAGTCTGGTTGTGGCTGAATCTGGGTCATCTAAGAGACGTACAAAAATTAGAGGTGGTACATTTATGACTAGGTGTGAACTTCTCATCAAAATTATAACAAAGTCCTTGAACTTGATATTCTAGCAATTTGTCTAGGGTGAGGCGTTTCAGGGGTAGGGTGGCAGAGAGAGTAGGTAATGCATGAGTGTACAGGTTATGGGTGGTGAAGTATTCTAGGTAGAGGTAGTATGTGTGAATGGCCGAAAAGGTGTCTTTTTAGAGTTGTGAATCTTATCTTTGACCAATTTAGCAAGGCTAATGGCTTGTGATATAGAATAAGATTATGGTTATTTCACCACAAATATATGGCGAAAGAAACAATAAAAAATAATTAAGAATAATATCCAGGAAGAGGCCAGCAGTACAATTGCAAAGTTTTCAAAACATACTTGATAATCTGTAACTAACCCTATTTTGTGTAACTTAAATAGTTTTGCCTAGTGATTGTGTAGGAGGATGGACCAAAACAGAGGGAACATGTAAAGGACACCCGATCTACAAGGAGGTTGCTTTGGCACATTAATTTGAACCAACTTAGGGCATCATCCTTCATATGGAAAGCCACCATGGATAGACATTGTTCAAGAGGGATTTGGTAGAAGGCAACGTATTGGTTTGCTCGAAAAAGTCAGTCTAAGGGGTCAGGTCCTTTAGAAGAAGCGACCTGGAGTTTGGGTGGCCTAAGTGGTTAGAGATAACGGTGACCTTCAATGGACATTGTGGTGGCATGTTGGTAACTCTGACCCAATTGGGTTGTGATATAAGGCAGAGATGTTGATGTGTGGCCCTTGATCTAGGGGTCGTCGATTGGAGCCATGAAATATGAGCATGTGAACTCAAGGGTCAAAAAAAAGTAAGGGGTGGGACAAAGATGAAACCTGGTCAACGAGGATGGTAAAGGATGGGGTGCAAGCTCTCATGTTTGGCTTCCATATCATGTTCACGATTGTCTTGTGACTCCATGTGGGTTTGAATGGCAGAGAGGCAATCCTGAATAGCATGAAGGATTTCATCCGGGTCTTTGGTGGGTGGTTTGGGAGGCATGGAGGAAGCAATGAAAATACCAAATGCTCTAGGCCTTTGTTATGGCTACACTAAGGCACTAGAGACAAGGACAAAAAAACTAGCAGGTAAAAAACTTCTCAAATCATACAATGAAAATGTAGACCTAAATAGTGTTTGTTAGGTTCTCCAGGAGGCCCTTGTTGAAATGCTTAAAACCGAAAGAAATGAAAAAGAGATGCTGTTTGCATTGGGCCTGTTCTTTGATGAAAAACCTATTGATGCAATTACATATCGAACCCAAGATCTATAAAGTCATCACAACAACCAGGTTAATATTGATTATAATAATCAAGAATTGAGAAACCGTACCTCTTCAATATGGTATCCTTTTCTGGATGCTCGTACTATCATTTCCATTTGAAAGACATATCCTTTACTAACACAGCAACTAATGATATCTTCAAGCACTGATTTCCTATAAAGTCTACAAAGAACAATGATACATCCCTCTCAAACCAGGGAACAGAGGAGCAAATGAAACTCATGAAATTGCAAATACCAATTATGAAGCTTTATTACCTAAAAGATCCAGTCAAATCTGAGACACCAGGCCATAAAAGTGTTTGCGCAAGAACATTTGCTCCCCTGCTAGTTAGTTTGCGCATAAGATTCCATCCATGCACACCACCACCTTTAACATAACGAGTCCCTGTAACTATATCAGCACCAGTCTCCAACTGCTTGCTGAAGTGCAGAAAGGAAGGATTAAATTGTGCCAGGTAATGGGAAAACAAGAAAGAAATTACTAGAAGCTCTCTTTACCTAATAAAACTTGGCAAATTTTTTGGCTGCAAAAGAAATGAATAAATAAGAAAGGACAAATAAATAAGAGAAAAATTATTCTGCAACTAATAAATTCTCCAAACTAAAAATCCGATAAAGAATTTCATCCAGCCCTTGATTTTTTAAACCTAAAGCCTGTTTGTTTCTGGGTGGAAAGTGCTTTGTGATTGATTATGTGCCATTTGTTTTAACGTTAAGTATACTTGACTTTCAACCGCTGAACATAATTTGGATTACGTAGCCAAGTTCAACTCAACCACAAATTTTACGTTGAAACATGGGAAATGCACGACAATCAGTCATATAGCAAAACAAACAGGTCTACTGTTATCATTAATAAATTCAAACTATCCTCTACATTTGATTAATAAAACTTACATGGTGTGACAGATCAGCATCCATGATGACAACAAAATTTCCAGATGCATGTTTCATGCCATGAATATAAGCAGTTCCTGCAGATTATTTACATCAAACGCTAATTTATCATAAAACATTTGGTGCAAGTGTCAGGAACATACCTAAACCCAGCTTCCTAGGCCGTGCTCTTAACAACTGGAACCACAGGAATAAGCATGGTTACTCTAAATAATATCCCAAAAACAGAATAAATCATGGATGAATACTGTGTTTATATCAAAATTAAATTTGTAAAAGTCACTGCTTACGATTCGATCTTCTCCGTAAACTTGCTGTAGTTGTTTTACAACATCCTGAGTACCATCAGGACTCCCATCATCCACGATGATAATTTCAAAATCAGCATCCCTAAATTAAGCAAGAAAACGTATTCACATTGATGATTAATCATATATTCAGATGGCATAAACAAAAAATTTGCCAGGAGAAAAGGCATTTTCTTGCTAAAATTTTATGTTTTGGATAAGCCATATATACAGAATAATTACTATTTTTTTACATTCTACATATAGACATGCTTATGATGCCCAAATCATAAAATACTTGCTCAGAATTCCACTTATAAATGATATGATTTATATATTCACTAATAGAGAAGAAAAAACAATTAAAAGGGAGCAGATATAATCATGAGATGGAGAATTTACCGAAGGTGCTTGAAGATTAGGTAAACAATGAGACCAATGTTGAGACGCTCATTATATGTAGGAACAATTATACTGTATTTGTTCTTTTGCTTCTGATGTGGCTCATCCATTCCAATCACAACTTGGACCGAATTCAATCAATGCAATGAATTCAACGTACTAACACACACAGAATATGAGATACAGAACAATCAACATATTTATGCGTAGAAATAGAAGGTCGTTTTATAATGTTTTGGAGAAGAAGTATTCATCACACTGTTGGAAGCATTAAATTGGTATATCAATTGATAAAATCAACGATCTAATGGGAAGTGATGAAAATTAATTACACGTGTTTAACAAATCGCTACGCCTTAGTACAGAGACAGAAATGCCAAGAACGGCTCTAAATTCGTCGAAACGAACAGAAATTTCACAAGGCTCCTCTTTTTCGAGAAGATCCAAAATCTCGGTGGCAGAAGAAGAAATCAATTTAAAACCAAGTAAACGGTTCCCTCGATGACTGGCACTAACAAGAACATACTCCTTCACAGTATAATTGTGATCAAAGAAAGATAAATCGAAAGTGAAATGGATGAACTAACCTAACGACGGCGTCGAACAAAACGTCACGAGGGGCAGCAGCTTCAGGCGACGGCGTTACACGAATCAAAGGCACCAAGCAGCGTGTCAACTACAACAAACTTTTTATTTGTGTTTAAATTATAATTGTAATTTTGATAGTATTTTTAAAAGGAAAATATTTATTTTATAAAACAAAAATAAAACAAAAAGTTATATTTCTCCTCCTTCTTCATATTGTTATGGTATTAAATTAAAATTAAAATATTGTTATGGTATTCAAATCGTAAAAAAAACACGTCTTTCTTGTAGAAAACATAGAAGATGTATTTATTTCTCGATTATAACACATTGTTATTAACTTTTTTTTATAGCAACATATTCGATTAAATATTATTTTTTAGTTATACATTAATAGATCTGATAAAAAAAATAACATATAAAAATATAAAGTTTCTATTTAAACAAATAATTTTAGAAAATTAAATTTATGTTGAAAAAAAAAGTTATTATATATTTATATAATTGTGTCTATAGTGTGATCTTTAACTAAATAGATTTATATTATGTTCTGGTACATCCAATAAGTTCTACATTGTTTAGAAGTTGAGGTCAAGCAAAGTTTAAATACTCTTATCTCCTTCCACTTTTCGAGGTGCCTTTTAAGAACAAAACCCTGACGGAGCTAAAATGCTCTAAAGCAGACATTGTTTCGAGGCTCGGAATCGAAACATATTAGAAATAGCAAAAATTAATTAAAATGAAAATATTTTGTATAGTTATACATGGCTATCAAATTTAGCTTTGGAAATATCACTGAAAAGTATATTTTAACTAGATATATGTAGTGTTAAATGAAAAATATAAGAGAATAAGTTTTAACTAATATAAATTGAAAAAATGACGATTCCAAATACAGTTTATCGTGAACCGGTAAATTTTAAAAAAATTTAAAAGAGATTGAGAAAAATTATTCAATAGAGAGAGTAAGTGTCGCTTTCGACTTTAAAAAATGTTTTGTTTTACTTTGATAAACACTATTTTCTTTTAAGTGATTAACATTTTAAGCGATTAATTCATAATGTGATAAGTATTATTCAATTGAATGGAATAATTCTTTTTAGTTTAATTAGTCAGATGGCATCTACTTTTGTTCGTAGGTGTCAGTTTGGTACCCGTTTTTAAAAATGTGTCAATTAAGTTTCAACTTTTGAAAAGATGTCTCAATTATGTTCTTTTCAGAAAAAAAATTATGAACATAGTTAATCTAAAAGTGGAACTCGCTATTTTTACTCTTGTATATTTATAGTCAAATCCACAGGTTATGGAAGAATCCACAAGTCACTTGTGGAACTTGTTGGTTCGCATTTTGTTTTCTAGAGCTAAATCCACATGTTGTGAAAAAATTCATTGGTCATATGTGGAACTTGTTGTTTTGTTGTTGTGGGTTGTTTTAACATGATGTTGTTGCTGGTTTAAAAATGTGGTTGTTTCTTTATTATTTAGTGCAAAATTTTTAGGTGAGTTGTATGTTAAAATCCTTAAGTGTAAGGAAATAATGCTTGGGTTATGATATGATGATGATTTATGATTAATCTTAAGATGATGTGACATGATACGATGTAATTGCATGATGAGTTGAGGTATGTTTGATTTTGTGATGAGGTATGATGTATATGATAGTTGTAAAGCCAGGATCGTTTCTTTACCAAAAGGACTTTGTCGACTCAGGGTAAAGGAGTTTCTTCTCTTTGTAAGTCTTTAGCATAAGCTTAGCAATAGTGTTCCACCTAAGGCTTTGTCGAGTGGGTAGAGTTGTTGCTAGTAAGTATATAAAAAGCAGAGGAAATGACTTTTTCAAGAGGCATTGGTGCGCAAGAAAGGTATAATGGTTGGCAATGAGAAAGTGACATACCATTATATTACTTGGTGGTAATATTCTGATGAGTTCAAGTTGTGGTATTGAGAACATATATTGGTGGAGTTATTTTTTTTTTTTTTGTGAATGAGTTATGTTACATTATAACATGAGTTACATGTTAATATGTCTATTATGTGATATGATACATGGCTAGCTCGCCCTTGCATGTTTGTGGATGTGGTTTCCACCTGCGATGATCGTATGACTTACGTTGTAGGGAGTAGATGTTGATGCACATATCATTAGAGAAGCTTAATTGTGCGGAGTCTGTGGAGAAGCTTTGGGAAGTTTTATTTTGACCTTTGAAAAGGTTCTTTTGAAATAAAATGTAATAGCATAGTGATTTCGAGTTTTCACTTAAAGGATTTGATATTAAACCTCGTTGAACGAATTAAGTTAATTGTTTATATGAACTATATTTTCATATTGATGAATGAAGAGGTTTGGATGAATCTTTTATCAGGTGTTATTTCGAATAAAATAATTGTGATTTTCGTTGAAGTGCCATGAAGACACTTTTAATTAGATTTTTGTTTTCTAATTAAAAGTGATTAAATTGGGTTAGTAAGTGAGGGAAGAGAGTAATTAGGAGAGTGAAACACTGTTGAATTTTGTGTGCACTGGGGCAAGAGTATTCCAAGCATCCATTGGTGTGGGAGAGAGAGAGGGAAAAGAGCAGAATTTTGGGTGATCAAGAGAAGACCTTATGGATCAAAAAGCTAGCTAAAGTTTTGGCAATTGGAGCACGAATACCAGGTTAAGGGAGTTTTATTACGTGTTTTATATGCAATGTATCATTTCTGATTGATTGGAATGCATGTGCACCTTAATTTCTGCCAAAAATGTAATAAACAGTTCGTGTTTCTAAAATTTTTCAAAAACCGCCTGGCGCCACATGAGTTGCCGCTAAGCGACACATGTGTTTGAAACCAAGTTCCTGAGTTTCCCTATGAACCGTCTGGCGGCTAAGTGTGACCCGCTAGGCGACGTGTACTGTTTTGCCCAATTCATGGTTTGTGGTGGTTTTTGTGACGATTGTGATGCTCGAGTTGATTCTATATGCATGTGTGGGTGAGTTGAATGTGAAAAATTGCCTGTGAGTTAAACTTTATATGAAATTGGTAAGAATTGAGATTCAATTGGGCATTAGGGTTCATATGGGATTTTGAAACGATGAAATATGTATTAGGTTAGAATTGATGTATTGTTTGCATGAAAATAATATTGAATTGGATTGGCAGGAACTAGTGTGATGTTAAACATTTAAAATTATACCAAAACGCGTACTGGAATTGATAATTGGGAGTTTAAGGGTTCGCGTAGATGCAGGAAAATCCGGACAGAACCCATAATTTGTATGCACCGCCTGGTGGCACATGAATTGTCACCAAGCGATACATCAGGCGCAAATAACAAGCTAATTTTTGCTTCGCGTTGGATTTCTGGGTGTTGCTATCTATAAATTTGGCACATAACGTGAGTAATTGAGCATAAGGTTTGAGAAGGAAATCTTGTGTGTGGCATAATTAACTCTATGTGTGATAAGTTAGTAATGGCGATGTTATGTGTGTCAAAGCAATATTGTGTTTAACTGTGATGTTGCTCATTGCCTCATGGGAGTTGTAATTACGTGTCAATTGGGAGGATAATTTACATTTGATGTGGCTTGTATTTTCTGGTAGAGGAATGAGGACATAAGGAATTGCATCATATTTAAGAATAAGTATAACTTGAATTGTGAAACCATGGATGTGTCGTGTAACATCCATGCCGGATATTACGGGTTTAAATAATAAAATAAAATAAGAAAATAAAATCTCATTAATTATAAATTCATTTCCCAAAAACGTGGAAAATTTCAACTTTTATTTAGTAATAAATGTTCTCAAAATCTCTATTATAACTCAATATAAAATCTATAATAAAAACCAAGTCTAATAATGTAAATTATTACAACTGTTCCAAAACATAATGAAAAAACTGATAAAAACTCTTCCCAAGTCTAGCCCCGCTCCGGCTCTAAGTCTCACCAGATCCACCTGCAACATCATCTGCTCCCGTGTACCGCGTATACGATCATCGCCAAACACAAGCAGATAGGGTGAGCTAACAAAACAAACATATATATATAGCACTGTTATATATATTACACAATCATAACAAAGGAATTCCTTCCTTTGATTCCATACCACATGGCCACAACCATGTTAATCGTGTTCTACGTCT
>Ga0209389_1005606_pt1 | contig 10727 bp, 4 predicted proteins | sample CowpearedBW_FD_187526 | JGI IMG/M metagenome (GOLD analysis project Ga0209389, IMG submission 187526) | Root nodule microbial communities of legume samples collected from California, USA - Cow pea red BW (SPAdes) (version 2) | ecosystem: Host-associated > Plants > Roots > Nodule | place: USA... | reverse complement strand
TTTTGTTTATTTTCATCATGTAGAATACTATTTCGATAAATTTTATCTAATTATTTTTTATTTTCTAACTCATTACAATCATACTTTAATTTTTTCACTATAATTGTATAAATAATTTTTATTTTCTACAATATAAAGATTTAATGTAATTGCCATGAATATTTTTTTATCACCATCCAACATATATTGGAGTTCAAAAGATACAAAATTTATGATAAAATTTTATTATTATGTTTATTATTTGTTCTTTGTGTCATTTTTTTATCAACCATTAAGTATATATGTTGATATTTGAAAAGTTTTCTTAGATCTCTAAGATATTTTTCATCTTATCATACCCTTATTATATATTTGTTTTCCTTTGTACGATTCCTTTCAATAGTCTCCAAATTGTTTATAAGACACGCATTTGTTAATTTTTTAATATTTTTATTTTTTGTTTATTTTCATCATGCAGAATACTATTTTAATAAATTTTATCTAATTATTTCTAACTCATTACAATCATACTTTAATTTTTTCACTATAATTGTAGAAATAATTTTTATTTACTACAATATAAAAATTTAATGTAATTGCCATGAATATTTTTTTACCACCATCCAACATATATTGGGGCTCAAAAGATACAAGATCTATATTAAAATTTTATTATTATGTTTATTATTTGTTCTTTGCGTCGTTTTGATCAAGTGATGTATTATAACTTTTATTAGTGTATAAAAAATAGATTCATTATAATTTAAAAAATTGAAGTAAACAAACATTTAAAATATATTTTAATTTGAATATTTTTTCCTTTTATATTTTTAAAAAAATATTTTTAGAATTTATCAACTAGGTTTCATTAATGTTTGCAAATTTAATAAATGTTTTGGTTCTCATTAAATTTTATTTGGTATTTTAATCTAAAATGTAAACAATTATAATTTATTTTAAAGTATTTGATATCGAAGAAACAACCATACTCCTAATACTGAATATTTAATAATATTAGGTTTCCTTTACCGTAATTTTTTATTATTTTATAAAAATTAATTAAAATTAATATTAAAGTAGTAAGAAAATGGGTACAGGTATGAGTACGAGATTATACCTGTTACCCAGTGTGGATGGGGATGGAACAAAAGTTTGATACCCGTTAGGTTTGGGTATGGGGATGATATTTTTTTACGGAGATGGATATGAAATAGTGAAACCCGTCCCCGCCCTGTTGCCATCCCTACATAAATAAACCGACATAAAACTTTCGGTCCAAATTTTCTCTTTCACTTCAGAATTTAGAAAATGCATAATATAGATATTATGCAAAATTTGAAACTATAACAATGATTAAGACCTTGAACAGGGTTTTGATTTTTAGAGACAAAAAGACCTTTTAGCTATTTAGAAATGAGTAGCATGATGATGATTTACCCTTAAGACATTAAAAGGTTAAGAAAATGCAGCAAAGGAACATGAAACATAGACCAAAAAGACCTACATTTTTTTACATCACCAAGCAGGTCTAGACAAACTCATGTTCTTCTTTGAATTTTCTGGCAAAATGAGGAACCATTTTGGGAGAAAAATAATGTGAATTTGCTAACCTGCATCATCATAATTAATGTTGGCACAGAAAAAAGAGGGTACGGAATGTTTGAAGAAATGCTCCAGCATGCTTTCATCTTTTGGCGTGATTATGATGTGCAGTTGTGTTGTGGAACATGTGATTTTTGTGCTACGAATCCCACTAACTTCGGCCATCATCATGAAAGTGATCCACCACGTTTCAAGTGCAAGATATTTGTGTTCCATTATTCTTTGATAAGAGTATTTTTAGAATAAATTGTTTATTTGCATCTTGACACAAGATCTCTCACGTATTAAATTTTAAAATTACGAAAAACCCATACGACTTCTTAAAATGCTAAAGGTTCCTTAAAATTTGGCATAGATTCAGTTATGGTCTTTTAAATTATAATAAATTATTTTAGTTGACTGAATTTAAAAAATGTCATTTTAATTCTTAAATGTCAAGTTTAAAAGACTCAAAGTAGTTAAAAGACTTATTTTAGTCACGAAAATTTAGTTCCACAAATATAAAATCATATATATTTTTTTAATTTAATTGACTAAGTTATTTTATTTTTTAAATTTGAAATACCAAAATCATATTTGTTCCTGCAGAGAACAAATAAGATGAGTTAGACACAAGTGTCACCTTACCATGTAGTCCGCTATCTCTTCAGTTAGTCTCTCCCCGGTTGATACATGTCAGCTTGAACCCAGGAGGGGTTACCTGCAGAAGAGTCTCCGAAGCTCAAGTAAGTCAAAGCTCTCAGAGAGTCAAATTAGTGATTAATGAATTCGTACCTTTAATTACTGGGGTCCACGCGTATTTATAGAGCATTAATGATGTCTGATTACCTCATGGGTCGGGCCTTGACTTGGGCTCTAGCTTGGGCCATGAGTGGGCTTGGGCCCTAACCCAGGCCCTTAAGACCTATTGAACGCGGGGACTTCTATTTTCACTAAGTTTATTGGAGTTGTCGGCCTGGGCTTTAATCTTATCGGGTCTGCTGGAGTAGCCGGCCTGGACCGACTACCTACCTTGACAACTTATATTAGTTATACGAGGTGTAGGTTATTCTTCTAGATGTATAGGTTAAAACCGGTACAAGTTAGGCTAACTCGGCCTAGGCTGAATACTTGGCTGCCTTGATATATGCATTGTTTACTTATTTGGTCGAGTTTGGCTAGGTGTGGTAAAATATTTAATCTAGAATTTTACAGATTAAAAAAAGGCTTAAATAGTCATTTGGTCCTACTTTAGGTCAAGTTTTTTCAGTTTAGTCCTACTTTTGAAATTGTTTTCAATTTGGTCCTACCTTTCGTTAATTTCATTCAATTAGATCATTTTTTTAACTCCGTCTAAATAGTTAATGGAACAGTGGCCAGCATGGTTCATTTCTATGACGTGCAGCACTGTTCAATGACGTGACCATTATTTTACTATGTTGGCCTTTTAATTTTAATTAGAGAGTTTTGGGGTTTATAATTTGTCGAATTTTGTTTAGGGATTCATTAGGATTTGGGGATTTCTTTGAATTGGGATTTCAAAGGTTCTGCATGACCCACCATCAAAGATTGCTTTTCATTCTGTGAAGATTTTGTCGCGGAGGGTTTGCATCTTCATCGCGGAGGTAGGGTTTGTTTAATTTTGTGGTTTAGGGTTTGTTTAATTTTTGCTGATTACGTTTTTGTTAATGATTAGGATTATTTTAATCCTAAACCCTAATCAGCTGGTATCTTGGCATTTCTCCCACTCATCAGAATAGCAGCTTGATCATAGGCTCTAGCAGCTTCTTTTGTTGTTTCAAATGTCCCTAGCCACACCCTACTCTTACTGTTTCACGAGGAAAATAAAAGATTACATTGATTTTGGGGTTTTTGTGGAAAAAAATGTGTAGGAATGAACTTACAAAAGCGGGTGGCGAATTTCGAATACCCATGAACCCTAATGGCGCTGCTTGACACCTCTGAACTTATTTGTTTGTACCATGATGGTGGGTCATGCACAGTCTCTGAAATTCCCAATTCAAAGAAATACCCAAATCCTAATGAATTCCTAAAGCCAATTCGACAAATTATAAACCCTAAAACTCTCTAATTAAAATTAAAAGGCCAACACATTAAAATAACGATCACGTCATTGAACATTGCTCCACGTCGTAGAAACGAACAATGCTGACAATTGTTCCGTTAACTATTTAGACGGAGTTAAGGAAAAAGATCTAATTGAATGAAATCAATGAAAGCTAGGACCAAATTGAAAACAATTTCAAAAGTAGGACCAAACTGAAAAAAACTTGACCAAAACTAGGACCAAATGACTATTTAAGCCTAAAAAAAAAAATTAAAGATTCATTTATATTTTTAAAATTAATCCTTTTTTTCATTTCCACTAACGTGAGAATCTTAGTGACAAATAATATTTTTACCTATGTGATTCAATTTTTATATTCTTTAGTTTAAGATAGGTATATTTGTATTTTTTCATGGAATGAAATTTAGAAGTGACACATATCTTCAATAACTCGATTATACCTTCTTAAAATGTAATTATATATTCTATTTCTCATATAAATTCTTATCATTTTAAAAAACATCATATATAAAACATGTTCCTGCAGAGAACAAACAAGATAAGTTAGGCACAAGTAACACCTTACCCATAGTCCGCCATCTCCTCAGTAGGCCTCTTCTCGGTTGACATATGTTTGCTTGGACCCGGGAGGGGTTACCTGCAGAAGGGACTCTCAAGCTCAAGTTAGTAAAATTTCTCAGAAAGTCAAATCAGATGATTAGGAAAGTAATGAATGCATACTCTTAATTCGTGGGGTCCGAGTATATTTATAGATCATTAATTGTGTTTGACCATTCCACGGGCTGGGCCCTGGTTTGGGCAATAGGTGGGTCTGGGCCCTAGCCTAGGCCTTTAGTCTTGATTATTGTGGGCTTACTGATTTTTAGGAGTGTTTTGGTTTCGTCAAGTTTCTTAAAGTGGTCAGTGTAGACCGATTACCTCTTTAGTGGCTTATGCCGCCATTGTTCGCATGTCATCTTAGGTTGGTTGTTCCTTTAGCGGCTTGGGTTATCGATTTAGGCGAGTTAGGCTTAGGTCAGCCTGGGCCGGCTACCTGAATTATTTTTCGTATAGATATGGTGATCGTTTATTATTATTATTTGGTTGAGTTGGCTAGGTGTGGTACACTAGTCCCCCAGCCTTTGCCGATATAAGTATGTCGGTGAAGGATGATATGTGCTGATGGGCTAGCGAGACCGGCTGGGTGTGGTACAAAACACATTTACTTCACTTAACTACACAAAGTTATTATAAACACTCAAGTCGGTTATTTGTTATATAATCAACCCAATATCTCTCATATGTCATAAATTAATTTCATTTAAGATAAATTTCATATTTTTTATTTTTTATTTTATTTTAATTTGTTATATGTAACCTCCCATATTAGCAAAACCACACGATAAATTAAGGCATTATAAGTTAGTCATTAAATACAAACAATCACGTAACAAATATTTTGTATTTATAGTCTTCCTTATAAATTAAAGAAAATATTGTAAAGATTAAATTTTTTTTCGAATACTAGGAGGAATATAACAACACAATCATATGTACATATGAAGTAATTACAATTTATAAATCTCTCAAGCAATCTCTTATTGCCCATCTCTCCCACTTGTACCATCATCTGCTCACATATAACATACAATCACAGTAGATGAACAATCACAAACAATAGACAAAACACAAGGGTAAGGTTATTTAATTTTATAAAGTTCTACATGCTTTTCATATCATATAATTCATTTTTCAATCAGATATTCATGATTCACTTTGCCATTCAAGATAAGGAACAAATCAACCAACCAATATACAACATAATATCATCTGATTCCAATATCCATTCTTTACGAAACTAACATAATCTAGACTCAATTATGGAATGACATGTATTTAGCTAAATACGCATAAAGTCATGCACTTGCCGTATAACCTTATATATAATGTCATTATCGATTTATATTAACTTGGTCTAAAATTTCACTCCTCATGATAGGGTTAGTTCCTTCAATGCTTTAGGTCACAACACTATTTCATACTAACTCAATAGACCAAGAACATCCTTCAACTCTCACCACCTATACTTTATTTTCTATAGAAGTTTGTGAGCTTAGTAGAGTTAGCATGGCTTCACAATCAGGACTACCACTCAATACATACCCTAACATTGGACAATTTGAAAATTTCCCTGAGAATTAACAACATTCCAATACAAAAAAAAAATTGATTTTTTCTTATGGACAAAATTTGTATGTAATGTATAAAATTTGTAGGTAATTAGATATTATCTATAGATTACATATGAAAAAATTCTGTATGTACATTAGGCGTAGATAAACTTATATACGGATAAAATTTTGTTTGTAATTTTATATACGAAAATTTTCGTAGATAATGGAATTTGTAGAAAATTACATACGAATTATTCTGTATTTAATTTTTTATGAATTACATACATAATAATTCACATGTAATTTACATGTGGAATAAGCCGTAGATAGTTCAATCAGAATACATATGTGTATATTACATACAAAATAATCCACATGTAAATTATATACGAAAAAAATCTGTAGGTAATACTTAATGTTGAATAAATTTCATACAAATTATTTCATATGTAAATATGTATGTAATAGTATACTTTTCAAATTAAAAACTATATTTTTTTATTTCAACTTTTTTGTACATTTCTTGTCAATTGCAATAAATCTCGCCAACACTAAAACATGCAAGCAACATTTTACTTAATCCAAATCCAAGTTAATTATAAATAACATAAAGTCCAAATCAAATATAGCAACATTATCCAAATCCAAGTTATAAACAAAATAAGTGTCAAGAATTCAATCTAAAAGTTCTAATGTAGTTCTAACAAAAGTGCTAACATAACATAATCTAATGTAGTCCAAAAAGTGCTCAAAGATATAATGGTAATCAAGCTCTAACAAAACATAATCTAAAAGTTCTAACATAATCAACAAGTGCAAACATCTAAATTCCTAATATTTAAAGTAGTCATGTCCTTCTTGTTGATTGTTTAGTTATAGTTGCTGCTAGTCTTGTTGAGGATGGTTTTGCTCATGTTGGTGTTGTTGCTCTTGCCACTGTTGTTTTAATGTAGTTTGTGCATCTAGTGGAAAGAAAGGGAGGACAACATTAACAAAGGATTGAAATTGTAACACCCCTTTTGAGATGTCACATATAATTTAAAAGTTACCAAGACTTCCAAAAGAAACTCTGATAGCATCTTATTTAGATAGGATTTTTCAATAGTAATTTTCCTTAAAACCATTTACAAAAATATTCATTTCTGAAAAACTTGGTTCACCAAAACTAATGCACCATTAAGGTCCATATAAAACCATTTCAGCATAAGGCATTAAATAAAACTTATTACAAATCCTTGTAAAAGAGAATCAACTTCCAAAAATCGCTAACTATTACATGGAAATCCAAAACAATTTCAAAATGCTTTAAGTAAAACTCCCAAGTCCTTCCCACAAGCTACTCACAAATATGCATCTTCACTAGCATCTGCATCAACATCTCCTCCTATATAACACAAGTTATACGATCATCGCATGTGAAAACCACAACCACAAACATACAAGGATGAGCTACCCATGTGACACATCACATAACAATGTACATTAACATAGGACTCAACTAGCATTACCATAATATAACATAACTCATCCAAGATATCAACTATCACATGTTCTAAACACCACAACATGTAATAATCGACATTACCACCAAGTAACATCCAACAATATTACATTCTCTCACAACCAACCACTCTATTTTTCCTGCGCAACAATTCCTCTTTGAAAAGTCCCTTCCCCTACTTTTCACAGACTTACAAACAATAACTCCACCTGCTTAACAAAGCCTTGCGTATGAGCACTCTTGCTAAGCTCATACCAAAGACTTATAAAGGAACAAAACCTTTTTACCCTGACTCGACAAAGCCCTCTAGGTAAAAGAACCATCCTGGCTATACGGTTGTTAGAGAATTCATACTATTCCATCACATATGTATACACATGCATGCAACATCCCATCAAATGATCAATGTAAAATCTCGTCTAGATATTACGAATTTTAAATAATAAAATAAGGAAATAATAACTAAGCATCATTTATTGAAACATCGTTTTCCAAAAACGTGGGAAAATTTAAAACTTTATTACATTATAAAGTATATCAAATCTTTGATTTATAAAGTCAAATATAAAACCCATGTCCATAATCCAAACATTTACATAATACATAAAATTCATAAGATAATAAGATTATGAATATAATTTTCCAACTAGCCCATGCTCCGACACTACGCCTCACCAGATCCACCTATAACATCATTTCCTCCTGTGTACCGCATACACGATCATTGTCAAACACAAGTAGATAGGGTGAGCTAACAATTAAAATAATCATACATACAAACATATATATATATATATATATATATCACAATCACACCAAAGGAATTCCATCTTTGATTCCATACCACATGGCCACCACCATGTTAATTGTGTTCTACGTCTTCTGATGAGTACCTCAAGATGTCTTGCTGCCACACCTACCAGCCACAACTGGTAGAGCACGTGAGGGAAACCATGCCACGGACCACACTCCGTAACGCCAGGTGTAGTTCCCAATACGAATAACATTTGTAACGTCCCAAGACTACCAAACTCATCAACTTAATACTGAGGAGGGCAATCTAACTGGACCAATCTGTACGCGACACCACACGCACACTCATATCGGTAACACTCGCCAACCCGAGCCACAACTCAATAGTTCCTTGTGTTCATCCACCATCTCGAGCCACAACTCAAGAGATGCCATTTCGAGCCACAACTCAAGGAATGCCACGTGTTTAACCCCTATCTCGTGCCACAAGTCAAGGGATATGTTCTGAGCCACAACTCAAGGAACACCAGCAAGCCGGTCTTTGAGATATCATCAAAGCCTTGTAGACCATGCATATCCAAATCATGCAAAACAACTTCTGTTGTAGCAACATCACTTGGTGTTGCTCTGAGTCGCCAAGCGCAACACACTTCTAGATCGCCTATCGGGGAAACACGTACTGTCAGGCGCCAAGCGTCTGTGCACCCACTGTTTGTAGGTATCGCCCGGTGGGACACACCTCATCGCCAGGTGCCACTTGTAACAGGACTCTTCTAATTTGGTAGCTTTCGCTTGGCATGTCAATCCCCACTGCTAGGCGCTACACCAGTACTTGCATAGTACTAGTTTTTGATAAGCACTACAGACCCCTATTTCACGTATTTCCAATCATGGCAACCATACTTACTCTCTAAATTAGATAATTCCATCTTGCCATGTTACTCATATAACATAGTTTCATCATTTTTCACTTAATCACTAGATACACCTTAGCTTTGCATTTATCAACTCTCTAAGTCAAGTATTTCATTACACCATAGGATCCATATTCCTCAGTACCATATTTCTCTAATTTATACCAGAGTCCTAAACGTACCTAGAACCTATCACATATTCCACTGTTGTGTCAATCCTAACTCAATTACAAGGAACCTGCCAATTATACCTTATCTTAGAATTTTTTTAACACATCTTTATCTTAGGCAACTTCCCATTACATTCCAACTCTTAATTCAAATTATGGCTCATCATCCAGTGATGTTCTAGTTTTAAATGATCTCTATTGCACTATCATCTATTCGATTATTTTAACACAACTTATTCATTATAATTCTTTCTAGTTCCACTCCATGCATTAATCATTCTCCCTAATACCATATCCAACCTTTTTCAGTTATGCTTTTACATATCACAACTAACCCTACATTGAATTTCACACTCGTTGCCAACTCAGGTTCACCCTCCACTGTTCTGCACATGTCGGCTGCGGCACGATATGCCCTGCCATGCGATGCATCAGTTTCTGGAATTTCCGGAACTGATTTTGCACCTGCATAAGTTCTCAGTCCTAATTTCTCTCGATTTTTCCAATTAATAAGCCACCCCAATGTGTTTAGGTTCAAAATTCTTTTACACTGCTTCCAACTCACGAAATTATATGAACATGTTCCCATTAATTGGATTCAGAATCTCAAAACCCCCAATTCTCAAACCCTAAAAGATGTTCATACAATTTTTCTTCCAATTTAACCCCCAATTACATATAATTCAACGAGATATGACTTATAATCACTCACAAACAATTAGTACTATCTTTCTCCCCGATCAAAATAATCTTAGAAACCCCCCAATACCAAAATCGAGTCAAATTGGCTGGCGTCGCCTGATGGGTGTTCATCACCGCCAGACAATTCAAACAAAACCCAGAAAACTAGTGAGCAGCCAAGCGTCGCTTGGCAGATAGGCTCTTACCTTCAGGCGGTTCCACCTATAGAACCTAGAAACAAGCATAATGGAATGAGTCGCCTGGTGGTAGTTCATGGTCCGCCAGGCAGTTTTTGGAAAATTTCCAAAAACCTAGAATTTTCGAGTTCATTCAAATGGAAGCATGTAAATTCACATCATACATCATGCAATTAACATAACAACATAAATTTTCGGGTTCAGCTCCCCTAATGATGAAGGATTATCTTGTTCCTTTATAAGATTATTGAATATGGTGTGAGTTGATTAAGAAAGCTAAGTGAAATCCCCACTGGACAATAAGATAGCAAGCTATCTAGATGTGAAGGTTCCTTTCACAAAGCTCAAGAGATGATATGATGGATTGATTCAAACAAAAAGGAAATGGAAAACACAAAAACCATAGAAAACCAAGAACAAGTAAAAGAAGTAGAAAACATAAAATGGATAGGAAAGAAATGGTAAAAATGTGAGAAGCACGCCACTACCAGGCTAGGCTAGAAGTCATGTCAACCTTGAAGATGAGTGGATGTGTGCCGCCACTTGCTATGCAAGATAAGGCTTAAAAGTATTCACTCCCTAGGGAGGAAACTCTCATAAATGGTTGAGACACAAAAGTGTTTTTACTTCAAAATGTTCAACCCTTTTACATGTCTAGGAGCACCCCTTATATAGAAGAGTTTAGGGGCCTCTAAGCAAATAAAAGATA
>Ga0209389_1005598_pt1 | contig 10733 bp, 10 predicted proteins | sample CowpearedBW_FD_187526 | JGI IMG/M metagenome (GOLD analysis project Ga0209389, IMG submission 187526) | Root nodule microbial communities of legume samples collected from California, USA - Cow pea red BW (SPAdes) (version 2) | ecosystem: Host-associated > Plants > Roots > Nodule | place: USA... | reverse complement strand
TGGTGAAGTTCGTCGACAACGGCATGCTGACGATGACCAAGTGCAGCAAGTGCGGCGGTCATTTCGTCACCCATCCCCACGAAGTCGCCAAGCATTACGTCTGCGGCCTGTGCAACCCGCCGGCGCGCGCCGGCAAGGGCAAGGCGGCCGGCGGCATCCAGATGCACTGAGCGCATGCCTTCGCGCTGGCGCACCTGCCTCGTCGTCATCGCCCGCGACGAGGCGGCAACGATCACGCGGCTGCTGGACAGCGTCCGCCCCTTCGTGGACGAACTGCTGGTGATGGACACCGGCTCCAGCGATGACACCGTCCGCCTGGCCGAGGCCGCAGGCGCGCGCGTCGCGCGTTTCGAGTGGATCGATGATTTCTCCGCAGCCCGCAATGCGGCGCTCGACGCGGCCGGGGCCGACTGGCACCTGGTGCTCGATGCCGATGAATGGCTGATCGGGGAGGGCAGCGGGGCGGCGCTGGCCGCGCTGCGAACGACGGCGCCCGGTTTCATCGGGACCATCGCGCTCGAAGACCACTTCGATGGCGGCACGGCGCGCTCGCGCCTGAGCCGCGTGCTCCCGGGCCGTATCCGCTACGCGGGGCGGATTCATGAACAGCCGGTGCATGAACTCCCCGTCCGGCCCCTTGATATTCAGGTCGGGCACGACGGCTATCTGCCCGAACGGCTCCACGTGAAGCAGGGCCGCAACGAACAACTGCTGCGCGCCGCGCTCGAGCAGGATCCGGCCAATCCCTATCTCTGGTACCAATTGGGGAAGGATTGCTCGGTCTATGACCGCTTCGCGGATGCGGAAGACGCCTTCGCGAATGCGGCCGACCGCTTGACCTCGGTGCCCTTGCTGCCGCCATGGTGGTACGACCTGGCGGCTCGCCGGCTCTTCGGCCTGAAATCGCTCAAGCGCCATGCCGAGGGCATGGTCTTCGCCGAATCGCAATTGCAGCAATGTGCGGAGTCGCCGGACTTCTTCTTCGCGCTGGGCGACCTGCTGCTCGACTGGGCGGCGGATCAGCCCGACCAGGCGCCGATCCTGCTCCCGATGATCGAGGACGCCTGGACGCGCTGCCTGGAGATCGGCGAGCGCCCCGACCAGCCCGGCGCGGTCGCCGGCCGCGGCAGCCACCTGGCGCGGCACAACCTGGCGCTGCTCGCCTCGATCCTTCAAAAAGGACAGCCGCGATAGCGCTGATCCGGCAGCTTGTAGGAATTCATCTGACAAACGCGTCGGCGCGCTCCCTAACCTTTACATGGAAGCGACCTGATGTCGGCTTCTTGTCGCGATCCCTACAGTTCGTCTCACGCTGAAACACAACGGAATCAGCACCAGACACCCACAGGAGCCGAACGATGAACGCCGACCAAATCCTCGCCGAGATCCGCGAAGCCAACCTGTCGTACCTGATGCTGGCGCAGAGCCTGATCCGCGCCGACCGCGAACAGGCGCTGTACCGCCTGGGCATCTCCGAGGAAACCGCGACGCTGCTGAACACGCTGAGCGCCGCGCAGATGCTGAAGATCGCCTCGGGCAACACGCTGCTGTGCCGCTTCCGCATGGACGACGACCTGGTGTGGGGCCTGCTGACCTCGCACGGCAAGCCGGCCGCCAACGACAGCGTGTCCCGCCTGCATGCGTCCATCCTGATGGCCGGCCGCCATCAGGAAGCCGCCTGAGGTAGAACGGCACCTGGACGCCAAACCGACGACGCCCCCGCCCGGAGACCTGACATGCGCACCAAGTCCATCCTGACCGAAGCCAAGCAGATCGAGCGCGCCGTGACGCTCATCCACCTGGGCGCGCGCCTGCAGGTGCTGGAATCGGAGACCGACCTGAGCTACGAGCGTCTGCTGCGCCTGTACAAGGAAGTCTCGGGCAAGTCGCCCAGCAAGGGCCAGCTGCCGTTCTCCACCGACTGGTTCATGACCTGGCAGCCCAACATCCACGCCAGCCTGTTCCTGAACATCCACGAGTACCTGAACAAGGTCGCCGAGATGGACGAGATCGATGTCGTCATCAAGGCCTATCAGCTGTATCAGGAGCAGACCGCGGCGCAGAACCTGGAGCAGCTGCTGTCGGTGACGCGGGCCTGGCGCCTGGTGAAGTTCGTCGACAACGGCATGCTGACGATGACCAAATGCAGCAAGTGCGGCGGTCATTTCGTCACCCATCCGCATGAGGTGGCCAAGCATTACGTCTGCGGCCTGTGCAACCCGCCGGCGCGCGCCGGCAAGGGCAAGGCGGCGGGCGGCATCCAGATGCATTGAGGCCGCCATCCATGGCCGCCCCGCTTCCCCATGCCACTCCCGGACGGACCCCGTCCGCGCTGCGCTGGCCGGCGCTGGCGCTGCTGAGCTGGGCCGCCTGCTTCGCGGTCTGGCGCCTGTTCGGGCCCGACTGGCCGGCCGCCCTCGTCGCCTCGGGCCTGGGATTGATCCTGGCCGGCCTGCACCGGCAGGCCTGGCGGCGGCTGATCGTCGCCTCCGGCTTTCCGCTCGCGCTGCTGTTCACCGGCACTGAGCTGCCGGCCTGGATCTGGCTGATCCCGCTGGCGGTGCTGGTGCTGGCCTATCCGCGCCGCGGCTGGAGCGACGCGCCGCTGTTCCCCACACCCCACGGCGCGCTGCGCGCGCTCCCCGAGCGTGTGAAGCTGCACGCCGGCGCCCGCGCGCTGGACGCCGGCTGCGGGCTGGGCGACGGATTGGTGGCCCTTCGCCGCGCTTATCCGGCGGTCCGCCTGGCCGGCATTGAATACAGTGGCGTCCTGTGGCTGCTGGCCCGCCTGCGCTGCCCCTGGGCCGAGATCGCCCGGGGCGACCTGTGGGCCCAGTCGTGGCGCGAGACGGATCTGGTCTACCTCTTCCAGCGGCCCGAATCGATGCCGCGCGCGCTCGACAAGGCGCGTGCCGAGATGCGACCGGACAGCTGGCTGGCGAGCCTGGATTTCCCGCTGCCGGGGCAAGCGCCCTTCGCGCAGCTGGACACCGGCACGCGCCACCAGCTGTATGTCTACCGGGTGCGCGAACTGCAGGCCTGAAGCGGGCCTCAAGGGCGCCGGGAGCCGGTCGATAAGGGATGGGATGGCCGGGACCGCGAGCGGACGCGGCGGCAACTTCAAGACGGAACGACCTTCATGTTTGTCATCATCGGTTGGGTGCTCGCGCTGGCCTGCATCTTTGGCGTCTTCATCGCGCACGGCGGCAACATCGGCGTCGTGCTGCACGCGCTGCCCTTCGAGATGACCACCATCTTCGGCGCGGCGATCGGCGGCATGCTGGCCACCAACCCGCCCAAGGTCATGAAGGCCACCATGAAGGGCCTGGGCGACTGCTTCAAGGGCAGCAAATACACCAAGGCCCGCTACATGGAGCTGTTGGCGCTGCTCTACGACATCCTGCAGAAGGCCCGCAAGGAAGGCCTGATGTCGATCGAAAAGGACGTCGAGGACCCGCACAGCTCGCCGCTGTTCCAGAAATACCCCACGGTGGGCAATGACCACCATGTGGCCGAGTTCATCACCGACTATCTTCGGATGATGGTCTCGGGCAACCTCAACGCGCACGAGATCGAGTCCCTGATGGACGCCGAGATCGACACCCACCACCACGAGGCCTTCCTCGCCGTGATCGCGCTGCAGCGCCTGGCGGGCGGCCTGCCGGCCTTCGGCATCGTGGCGGCGGTGCTGGGCGTGGTGAACACCATGGGCTCGGTCGGCCAGCCGCCGGCGGTGCTGGGCGGGATGATCGGCTCGGCGCTGGTGGGCACCTTCCTGGGCATCCTGCTGGCCTACGCCTTCGCCGAGCCGCTGGCCGGCGCGCTCGAGGCCAAGGTCGACGAGGCCGGCAAGGAATTGCAATGCATCAAGACCACGCTGCTGGCCTCGATGCAGGGCTACGCCCCGCAGGTGGCGATCGAATTCGGCCGCAAGGTGCTCTACTCGACCGAGCGCCCGACCTTCGCCGAGCTCGAAGGCCACGTGAAGAAGAAGTGAACGGGGTGATCCGACATGGCCGGTGACGCCAAGAAACTCCAGCCCATCATCATCAAGCGCGTCAAGAAGGGCGGCCATGCCGCCCACGGCGGCGCGTGGAAGATCGCGTACGCCGACTTCGTGACGGCGATGATGGCCTTCTTCCTGCTGATGTGGCTGCTGGGTTCCACGACCGAGGGCGACAAGAAGGGCATCGCGGACTATTTCGCCTCGCCGCTGAAGGTGGCGATGTTCGGCGGCTCGGGCTCGGGCGACGCCTCGCACATCATCAAGGGCGGCGGCCAGGACCTGACGCGCCAGACCGGGCAGGTCAAGGCCGGCGACGTCGAATCCCCTCGGAAAACCATCAATCTGAAAGCCCTCAAGGAAGAGCAGCGCCGCGCCGAGCGGGTGCGCCTGCAGCAATTGAAGGACAAGGTCGAGAAAATCATTGCCGACAACCCTCGGATTGCGGCATTAGGTGGGCAAATCCGACTCGACATGACCCGCGAGGGCTTGCGTATCCAAATCGTGGACGAGAATAATCGTCCGATGTTTGACAGCGGCAGTGCGGTGGTGAAGCCGTATATGCGCGAGTTGCTGCAGGAACTCGGCAACGTGCTGTCCGAGGTGCCCAACCGGCTGACGCTGGAAGGCCATACGGACGCACAGCCGTTTTCTGCGGGCGAGCGCGGATACAGCAACTGGGAGTTGTCGGCGGACCGGGCCAATGCCTCGCGGCGCGAGCTGGTGGCGGGCGGTTTGCCGGATGCCCGGGTCCTTCGCGTGCAGGGTCTGGCGTCGAGCAAACTGCTCGACACGAAAGACCCCAAAGCCCAGGTCAATCGCCGCATCAGCATCATCGTGATGAATCGCGATGCCGAGGATGCGGTGCTGAAGAACCTGCCCGACGAGGACGAGGATGCTTCAGACCCCGCGGCCAGCGCGCCGCAGGCCTCAAGTGCCCTGTCCGCGGGCCGATAACGTCCAGAATCGAATAAAGCCCTCCAGTCCCCTCAGAGGAACGCCATGAGCACTGACATGAAATTCTTGATCGTCGACGACTTCTCGACCATGCGCCGGATCGTGCGCGGTCTGCTGAAGGAGATCGGCTACAACAACGCCGAAGAGGCGGAAGATGGCGTCGAGGCCCTCAGCATGCTGAAACAGGCGAAATACGATTTCGTCGTCAGCGACATCAACATGCCCAACATGAACGGGTTCGAGCTGCTGAAGGCCATCAAGGAGGACGCGTCGCTCAAGCATCTGCCGGTGCTGATGGTGACGGCCGAGGCCCGCAAGGAGGACATCGTCCTGGCGGCGCAGAGCGGTGCGGCGGGCTACATCGTCAAGCCCTTCACCAAGGCCACGCTGGAAGAAAAAGTCCAGAAGATCATGCAGAAGCTGGCCGCTGCGGCCTGACGCTGGGGAGTCCACCATGCAGATGGAAGAACTGGCCAAACTGTCGCAGGGCAACGAGCCGCTGATGGTCTCGCCCGAGGTGTTCCAACAGATCGGCACGATCACCCGCGTGCTGCACGACACGATGCAGCAGCTGGGCGTGATGCCCAAGCTGCAGGTCGCCACCGATGGCCTGCCCGACGCGCGCAGCCGCCTGACCTACATCGCCAACAAGACCGCCGATGCCGCCAACAAGGTGCTGAACTCGGTCGACCAGGCCAAGGCCGAGCACGCCAAGATCACCGAGGCCGCCAACGCGATGGCCCAGGCGATCACCGCGGACCCGGTGCGGGCCGTGGCCTCGGGCGCGGTGCTGAACTTCGTCAAGGAGGTCGAGTCCTCGACGTCCAAGATCGACACCCACCTGACCGACATCATGCTGTCGCAGGACTTCCATGACCTGACCGGCCAGGTCGTCGCCAAGGTGGTGACGCTGGCCAATGATCTGGAGGATTCGCTGGTGAAGCTGCTGGTCTCGGTGGTGCCGCCGGAGCAGCGCGAAAAGGTCGACCCGAGCATCCTGCAGGGCCCGGTGGTGAATCCCGAAGGCCGCGCCGACGTGGTGACCAATCAGTCCGAAGTGGACGACCTGCTGGCCTCGCTGGGCTTCTGATCCGGAAACCCCGCGGCAGCGAATGAAACCCGCGCCTGGCGCGGGTTTCTGCTTTCTGGGGAATCCCAAAGCCCGGCTTGAGAAAGGGTTTTCCGGGGAGTTCCGCGGAGCGGGAAGACCGGCGGATTTCCGGCCCTTATCCGGCGACAGCCGCCGCCTTTCCGGCCGAACAATGGCGGCGCTGCGGTATCAGGCCGTGGCCCCCACATGGCCGATCAAGACGCACAAGACCGCAACTTACCCGCCTCGCAGAAAAAGATCGAAAGGTCGCGCAAGGAGGGTCAACTGCCGCGCTCCCGGGACCTGCCGCATTTCGCGGTGATGGCCACGGGCGGCGCCTTGTTCGCGACCGCGACCCCCTACGCGGTCGACACCCTGCAGCGCATGGTGGAAGGCGCGCTGCGCTTCGACGCCGAGCAACTGCGCGGCGCCGGCATGATGACCGAGCGCCTGTCCACGCTGACCTGGCAGGGCTTCATGCTGGGCCTGCCAGCGCTGCTGATCCTGGCGATCGCGGCGATCGCGGCGCATATCGCCTCGGGCGGCTGGAACTTCACGATGAAGCCGCTGACCCCGAAATTCACGCACCTGAACCCGATCAACGGCTTCGGCCGGCTGTTCCAGTGGCAGAACCTGACCACGGCGCTGAAGGCGGTGCTGCTGTCGCTGGTGCTGGGCGTGGTGGGCGCGATGGCGCTGAAGGACCGCATCGCCGGCTTCGTCGGGATCATGTCGGTGCCGCTGCCGTCGGCGCTGGCCTTCGCCGGCAAGCAGCTGATGGGCGGCCTGGCGCTGCTGGGCCTGTGCCTGGCGCTGTTCGCCGTGATCGACGTGCCGCTGCAGCGCCATCTCTATCTGAAGCGCCTCAAAATGTCCCGCGAGGAAGCCAAGAACGAGCTCAAGGAAGCCGAAGGCAACCTCGAGATGAAGCACAAGATGCGCGCCAAGGCCCGCGAGCTGGTCAAGCGCCGCATGCTGGCCGCGGTGCCCAAGGCCGACCTCGTCGTCATGAACCCGACCCACTACGCGGTCGCGATCGCCTACGACGAGAGCAAGATGGGCGCCCCGCGCGTGGTCGCCAAGGGCCTGGACCTGCTGGCGTTCAAGATCCGCGACATCGCCAAGGACAACAAGGTGCCGGTGCTGCGGGCGCCGGCCCTGGCCCGTGCCCTGTACGCCCACGCCGAACTCGACCGCGAGATCCCCGGCGCGCTGTTCGGCGCGGTGGCGCAGGTGCTGGCCTACGTGTACCAGCTCAAGGCGGCGCTCAAGGGGCAGGGCATGGCGCCGAATGCGGCACCGGATCCGGCCGTGCCGGACGAGCTCGACCCGCACAAGAAGCCGGGCTGGACGCCGCCCGAGGACGAAGCGGACGACGCCTTCCCGGAGGGCAGTCCGGGCTGATCGCCCAGCGGGCGGCCGGGCCGGCGGCGACTGATCCGGCCGCGACCGAGCCAGCGGCGACCGATCCGGCGGCGACCGAGCCAGCGGCGGGCAGGACGGTGCCCCCTTTCCGCTCAGGCGCCTGCGCCCGCTCGGCATTCGCTTCAAGGGGGCACCGTCCTGCCCGCCGCCGCCCCACCAATGGCGCCGTTCGGGGGGGAAATCACCCGCTTATCCGGCTAAAGGCAGACCAGTACCCGCCGAACAATGGCGCAGCTCGACAGTCTCGTCGAGCCACCCATTGAACCCAGGCAGAAGGCAACCCCGATGAACGAGCTCATGGCCCGTTTGCAGAACCTCCTCGGACCCCGCGCCGCCATCGTGCAGGCACTCGGGGCACCGATCGCCATCATCATCATCCTGTCGATGATGGTGCTGCCCCTGCCCGCCTTCGCCCTCGACCTGTTCTTCACCTTCAACATCGCCATGTCCATCATGGTGATGCTGGTGGCCTCCCAGATGGTCAAGCCGCTCGACTTCGCGGCCTTCCCGACCGTCCTGCTCATCACCACCCTGCTGCGCCTGTCGCTCAACGTGGCCTCCACCCGCGTCGTCCTGCTCGAAGGCCACACCGGCGCCGCAGCCGCCGGCAAGGTCATCGAATCCTTCGGCCACTTCCTCATCGGCGGCAACTTCGCCGTCGGCCTGATCGTCTTCGCGATCCTGGTGGTCATCAACTTCATCGTCGTGACCAAGGGCGCCGAACGCATCGCCGAGGTCGGCGCCCGCTTCACCCTCGACGCGATGCCCGGCAAGCAGATGGCCATCGACGCCGACCTCTCCGCCGGCCTGATCGACGAGAAGGAAGCCAAGCGCCGCCGCGCCGAACTCGGCGACGAAGCCGACTTCTTCGGCTCCATGGACGGCGCCTCCAAGTTCGTGCGCGGCGACGCCGTCGCCGGCATCCTGATCCTGTTCATCAACATCATCGGCGGCTTCGTCATCGGCGTGGCCCAGCACGGGCTGTCCGCCGGCCAGGCCGCCGACAGCTACATCCTGCTGGCCGTCGGCGACGCGCTCGTGGCCCAGATCCCGGCACTGCTGATCTCGGTGTCCTCGGCACTGGTGGTGTCGCGCGTGGGCAAGGACAAGGACGTGGGCCAGATGATCGGCTCGCAGGTGTTCGGCTCGACCAAGGCGGTGGCCATCACCGCCGGCGTGGTCTTCATCCTGGGCCTGATCCCGGGCATGCCGCACCTGGTGTTCCTGATGATCGCCGGCGCCATGGGCTACCTGGCCTACTGGCTGCGCACCAGGGAGCAGGCCAGGAAGGCCGCCGAGTCCAAGAAGCCCGCCGCCCCCGTGCCCGGCGCGCCCAACCCGGACGCCGAGGCCTCCTGGGACGACGTGCAGGCCGTGGACACGCTGGGCCTGGAAGTGGGCTACCGCCTGATCACGCTGGTGGACAAGTCGCGCGAAGGCGACCTGCTCAGCCGCATCAAGGGCGTGCGCCGCAAGTTCGCGCAGGACATCGGCTTCCTGCCCCCGTCGGTGCACATCCGCGACAACCTGGAGCTGCGCCCCAGCCAGTACCGCGTGACGCTGCGCGGCGCGGTGATCGGCGAGGCGGAGGCCTACCCGGGCATGTGGCTGGCGATCAACCCCGGTCACGCGACGCAGAAGCTGATCGGGACCCAGACGACGGATCCCGCCTTCGGACTCCCGGCGGTCTGGATCGAGGAGCGGCAGCGGGATATGGCGCAAATGGCGGGCTTTACCGTCGTTGATTGCGCGACCGTGGTGGCCACGCATCTCTCACACTTGCTGCAAGTTCACGCGGCCCGATTGTTGGGCCGGGTGGAAACCCAGCAGCTGGTGGATCACCTCACCAAGCAAGCGCCTCAACTCATCGAAGACGTGATTCCGAAGATGGTCAATGTCGCCGCCCTGCAACGAGTCCTCCAGTTCCTGCTGGAGGAGGGCGTGCACATCCGCGACATGCGTTCCATCGTGGAAAGCCTGGCGGAGAACGCCACGCAGACCTCGGACCCGGCCGAGCTGGCCCGTCGCATCCGCATCCACATCGCTCCGGCGATCGTGCAGCAGATCTACGGTCCGTCTCGCGAACTGGATGTCATCGCCCTCGATCCGGAGCTGGAGCGTCTGGTCACGCAGGCCCTGCACTCGCCTCACGGCGCGGCGCTGGATCCGGGCGTGGCGGACACGCTTGCGCGGAGTGCCGCCCAGACCGCGCAGTCCCAAGAGGATCGCGGTTTGCCCGCCTGTCTGCTGGTGCCTGACCTGATCCGCGCGCCCCTGGCCCGACTGCTCAAGCGCGCTGCGCCGCGGCTGAAGGTCCTGGGACACAGCGAGATTCCTGAAACGCACACGATCCGCATCGGCTCCATCATCGGAGGCACGGCATGAACGTCAAACGCTTTACCGCCCGCAGTTCCCGCGAAGCCATGGCCCTGGTCCGCCAGGCCTTTGGAGACGACGCGGTCGTGCTCTCGAACAAGCCGTGCCCGGAAGGGGTGGAAGTGCTCGCGATGGCGCCGGAAGGCATGTCGCAGATCGAGCGCGTCGCCGCCCAGGCGCCGCGGGCCGCGCAGGCCCAGCGCCAGCAGCCGGCCGCCCAGCCGCAGCGCCAGGAGGCGCAGCCGCGCCAGGCGCTCAAGCAGCGTCTGGCCGGTTCGCCGCAGCCGCAGCAGCAGCGCGCGGAGCCGGGCTTCGGCGGCTCGCATGCCGGATCCAATGCAGGCTTGAATTCGGGCTCGATTGGTGACGACGTGAACGCGATGGCGATGAGCACGCTGTCCTTCCAGGACTACGTGCGCGAGCGCATGCTCAAGCGCCGCGCGGCCGAGATGAACGGCCAGCCCGACCCGCTGATGGACGAGCCGGCGCAGCCGGCGTTCTCGGCGGCGCAGATGGAGTCGGTGGCCTCGATGGCGGCGCAGCGCGACCAGCGCGCGCGTGCCGCGATGCAGACGCTGGGCGCGCGCCGCGTGGACGAGCGCGCCCATGAACCCGCGCCGGCACCCGCGCCGCGCGTCGTGCCGCCGGTGCTGCGCGACGAGATCCGCATGCAGCAGCCGGTGCAGGACCTGGGCGGTATTGGCGGAGGTTTTGGCGGCATGGGCGGCCATCCGCTGAACGACATGCCGTCGTCGCGCCGCGAGCAGGAGATGATGACCGAGCTGCGCGCGATGAAGGGCATGATCGAAGAGCGCTTCGGCGCGCTGGCCTTCATGGAGAAGCTGCAGCGCCAGCCGGCGCAGGCGCGGCTGACGCAGAAGC